>ERZ650309.372-NODE-372-length-22398-cov-5.401155_pt1 | contig 22398 bp, 23 predicted proteins | sample MGYA00376245_ERZ650309 | MGnify/ENA primary metagenome ERZ650309 (study PRJEB26733, sample SAMN07839294) | wastewater metagenome | biome: urban; feature: wastewater treatment plant; material: waste water | place: USA: North Carolina | collected 2016-04-26 ...
ATCGACATCGTCTCAATGGCATTGTACCGGATGCGGGGACCGGGCATCGCGAGCGCCTTGGTCAACACCGGCAACGCCGACTCTCCGAGGTGAACAAATTCTCCCATGGCCCAAAATTCCTGCTTCCCTTCCAAGAGCGGCAGGAGGGACTCCGCCCGCTGGAGTTCCTCCGGCGTCAGCGCGCGGCCTGTGATCGGGTCGCGGGTCAACAGCAGGATATGACTCACGCGGGCCATCTCGGGCACGCGGAAATCAGCGATGTTGGACTGGTAAGCCTTTTCAATCTCCGACTGCGGGATGACGATCTTGCTGCGCAACTCGCGGGTGAGAACCTGTTCCGCGACGGCCTGCTCGACGGTCGAGTCGCCCAGTTTGGCGGCCTTGAGCGCATCCAGGTCGGTGGCCTTGGCGTCCAGGGCCGCGTCGACGACCTTGGCGGCCAACTCCTGGAACTCCGCGTTCTTGGCGACGAAGTCGGTCTCGGAGTTGAGCTCGATCAGCGCGCCGTCCTTGGCGGCCACCAGGCCCTCGGCGGTGGCGCGCTCGGCGCGCTTGCCGACGTCCTTGGCGCCCTTGATCCGCAGCACCTCGACGGCCTTGTCGAAGTCCCCACCGGTCTCGGTGAGCGCGTTCTTGCAGTCGAGCATTCCGGCGCCGGTCAGCTCCCGCAGGCGCTTGACGTCGGCAGCGGTGTAGTCAGCCATGTGTGTATTTCCTCAGGATGCGTCGGTGGTCTCGGCGGTTTCGGTCCCGGTGGTCGCGCTAGCGAGCAGCTCCTGCTCCCACTCGGCCAGCGGCTCGCCGGCTTCGGGCTTGCCGTCACCGGCGGCCACGCCGGAACGGGCCTGCAGGCCCTCGGCGACCGCGGAGGCGACCACCTTGGTCAGCAGGGCTGCCGAGCGGATGGCGTCGTCGTTACCCGGGATCGGGTAGTTGACCTGGTCGGGGTCGCAGTTGGTGTCCAGGATCGCGATGACCGGGATGCCGAGCTTGATGGCCTCGTTGACGGCCAGGTGCTCCTTGTTGGTGTCGACGACCCAGATGGCCGAGGGCACCTTCTGCATGTCCCGGATACCGCCGAGGCTGCGCTCGAGCTTGTTCTTCTCACGCGTCAGCATGAGGATTTCCTTCTTGGTGCGACCCTCGAAGCCACCGGTCTGCTCCATGGACTCGAGTTCCTTGAGCCGCTGCAGGCGCTTGTGCACGGTGGAGAAGTTGGTGAGCATGCCGCCCAGCCAGCGCTGGTTCACGTAGGGCATGCCGACGCGGGTGGCCTCTTCGGCGATGGATTCCTGCGCCTGCTTCTTGGTGCCGACGAACAGAACGGACCCACCGTGGGCGACGGTTTCCTTGACGAACTCGTACGCCTTGTCGATGTAGGTCAGCGTCTGCTGCAAGTCGATGATGTAGATGCCGTTGCGGTCGGTGAAGATGAACCGCTTCATCTTGGGGTTCCAGCGTCGGGTCTGGTGCCCGAAGTGAGCGCCGCTGTCAAGCAGCTGCTTCATTGTGACGACAGCCATGCCGTTGTCTCCTGTGTTTGTTCGGTTGTTCGTCCGGTATCGGGTGATACCGGACCCTGGCGTCTGCGTGCGTGCCGGACCCAGCTCAGTTACCCGAGATGGGACCGCCCGGCATGCGATTTCGTCCCCTGTCGGGAACGCGAGTGCAGGCGCGCGAAGTCAACCCACGAATGCGGATTGCAGGTGGAAGTTTACACGCTCCGAAGGGGTGCTTTGTCCACAGAGCTTCAGCCATCCCCAGATCGGCGCTTTGCCGCTTCCGCGTCGGCCGATAGTGCGTTGAGCTGGACCGATGCGAACACTAGCCGTTGTTGCGATGCTGGCGCTCCTCGTGCCGGCCGCCCCGGCCACCGCCGAAGGCGATCGATTGCGCTGGCCACTGCGCCCCCGGCCGGCGGTCCTTCGGGCGTTCGCTGGACCGGAACTGCGGTGGCAGGCCGGGCATCGCGGCGTCGACCTGGCCGGAGCCCCTGGTCAGGCGGTGTATGCGGCGGCAGCCGGGACGGTGGTGTTCGCCGGTGAACTGGCCGGCCGCCCGGTGGTGTCCGTAGCCCACCCGGGCGGCCTGCGGACCACTTACGAGCCGGTGCACGCGGACGTGCGTCCTGGCTCCGCCGTCATCGCCGGCACCGTGCTGGGCACGTTGGTGCCGGGACATCCGGGGTGCGCGAGCTGTCTGCACTGGGGCGCCATGTGGGGCCCGGCCTCCGCGACCGACTACGTCGACCCCCTCGGGCTGCTCGCGGACACCCCCATCCGCCTCAAACCCCTTTGACCAGATTCCCTTCCCGCGAGCGTGCGGGTCTGCGGACGACACGCCGATACCCGTGTGCAATTCCGTCACGCTCGCCGCTGCCGAGCGCAACCAAAGTGCACAGACTTCACGGCGTGTCGCGCGCAGACCCGCACGTTCGGCAGAGGGCGGTCAGGCGCGGGGGTGGGCCTGATCGTGGACCGCACGCAGTCGCGCGACCGACACGTGGGTGTAGAGCTGTGTGGTCGCCAACGACGAGTGCCCCAGAAGTTCCTGCACCACACGCAGATCCGCGCCGCCCTCGAGCAGATGCGTGGCCGCACTGTGGCGCAGCCCGTGCGGCCCGATGTCCGGCGCCCCGCTGACTGCCGAGACGGTCTGGTGCACGACGGTGCGCACCTGACGCGGATCCAACCGCCGGCCCCTGGCGCCCAGCAGCAGCGCCGGACCCGACGTGGATGTCGCGAGCGCGGGACGGCCATCGGAAAGCCAGATACGTAAAGCGTCGAAGGCCGGTTCTCCGAACGGGACGGTGCGCTGTTTGTTGCCTTTACCCAGCACCCGCAGCACCCGACGACTCGTGTCGACGTCATCGATGTCCAGTCCGCACAGCTCGCTGACGCGGATTCCGCTGGCGTACAACATCTCCACGATCAACCGGTCGCGTAGTGCCATCGGATCACCCTGTTGCGCACCAGAAATGGCCGCGCCGAACGCTTCTGCAGCCTGATCGGGACGAAGGACCGCGGGCAGGGTCCGGTGCGCCCTGGGCGTCTGTAACCGCGCCGCCGGGTCGCCGGCGAGCAGGCCACGGGCCAGCGCCCAGGCGGTGAATGTCTTGACCGCCGACGTGCGACGCGACAGGGTCGTCCGGGCGGCACCCGCGCCGGCCTGCTGAGCCAGCCATGACCGCAGCATCGGCAGACTCAGTTCGGCCAGCGGCGTCTCGGGGCCCATGAACTCCCCCAACGACCGCAGGTCGCCGAGGTAGGCCCGACGGGTGTGTGCCGAACGGCCACGTTCAAGTTCGAGGTACTGATCGAACTCGTCGAGGATCGCCTGGTGCACCATCACACCGTGGCAGATCTGCGCGGGGTGTCGAGTTGACGCGCCGGATCGCTACCAGCACGTGACCTGACTCCGCCTCAGTCAGCCATCTGATAGCAACCAGCCAGCGCCCGCGCTCTGGCAACCACCCGATTCCGTCGGGATTCGTCCGCGACGGGCTGCGCGATGATGTCGAGCGCGCGCTGCTTCTGGGCAGCTGTGGCCGACGGGTGGCAGTGCAACCGGGTGGCATACGTGGACATGTCGGTGATCAACACCTCGAACAGCTGATCCACGATGTCGACGTCCGTGCTCTCGATCTCGGCTTGTTCGAGGAGCAGTTGCGCGTAGGGAACCAACGTGAACATCTCGCCGATCGCGAACAAGAAGTCGACGTTGTTCTGCTGATCGGCGGTGGGAGTCGCCACTGCCAGCAGGGTCTGCAGCGCCGAGGCCTGCCCCAGGAACACCGCGACATTCGGCGTCGAGGTGAACCGCTGCAGTACGGCACGCCAATCGCCGAATCGGATCTTGGACAGCCCACTGCTGGGACCCTGTGCGAACAGGAAGTCGTCGTTGACGAAATCCCGACGGGTCGGTACCACCGGCACCTCGACCAACAGCGACTTGAGCTGCGGGATACGTTGCGCTGCAGGAATATCCACCACTGTGGCGCCGGCGGCACGCAAGCCGTCCGACAGGGCGCTCACCACCAACCGCGGTGCACGTCCCACCGGCAGCAGGCCGAGCGCGGCCAAACCCGCGTCCGAGGCACCGAACATGTAGTTCTGCATGAACTTCAGCGACAGCGCCATGTTGACGTGCACGGTGCCTTCCAGCCGCGGCAGACCCGTGACACCGAGCAACGCCATGGTGAAGTACATGTCTGATTCGAACGCGCGGGCCGCAATGGTGTCAGCCAGCAGCGTGACGATCTTCTCGCCCTCGCGCGTGACGTTCATCTTCTCAATTGCGTTGAACAACAAGTAACGTCGATCCTGCGAGCCCGCGGAGCGCATGTAGTCGATGGCGCGCTCGCTGTAGAGCTTCATGCCGACCAGTCGCGCGTAACCATCGGCGAGCATCCGTCGGATCTGCGGGAATTCGGTGACCCGCTGCCCGAACAAGATCCGGTTCTCGGCATGAGTCGTCGCCTCGTACATGGCGTGTTCGCACGCACCGATGGCCCCGAACCCGAGGTTGAACTTGCCGATGTTCACGGTGTTGATGGCCGCATTGAATGCCGCTTTACCCTCGTGCAGAATGTCGTCGGGCTCGACGGGGTAGTTCTCCAGATCGAATGCGGCAACGTACATTTGGCCGTCGACGACGTTCTTCCGCAAGTGATAGTTCGCATGCTGACTGTCGGCCGCGAAAAACAGGTATCCATCAAAATCCTGCTCTGGGCGGCGGCGGTCGAGATCGGCGCTGTCGATGATCGGCTTGTCTGCGCGACGACCGAACACCGACACCATGGCGGCCAGGTTTCCGTTGCCGATGTAGTACTTGCCGCCGTTGGCCAGATATGACCCGTCGGCATCGGGCGTCAATACCATGTCGGTCGAGTAGACGTCGGCGCCGTGCTCTTGCTCGGACAGCCCGAAGGCGAAGATCTCACCCGAATCCAGCAGCGCGGCAGCCTTTTTCCTCGCCGCCTTGTTCTGGGACTGCCAGATCGGTCCCAGCCCGAGAATCGTGACCTGCCAGACATACCAGTACTGCATCCCATAAAAACCGAGGATCTGGCTGTACATGGCATTGCGCGCGGTGTCCCAGCGCTTGTCTGGGTCGGCACCGGCTTCGGTCGACGGCGTCAAAAATGTCGCGAAGATGCGTTCACGTTTGACCAGGTCGAGGAACTCGCTGTACCAAACCCGGTCTCGGTCTTGCTGTTTGAGCCAGCCCTTGCCATGGGATTCGAAGAACTCGATGGTGAGCCGGAAGATCTCCCGGGTCCTGGCGTCGAATTGGGTGAAGGTGGTCCGGTTCGGATCGAACAGGACCTCGGATTGGGCCGTCACGCCAAACTCCCCAGGTAGGACTGCGATTCGATGAGGCCTTCGTCGCTGGGCAACTGCCCCTCTCCGAACACCCGATCATGCTGACGCGCCCGCAGGTCCAGGTGCGCATCGACAGGCCTGTCGTAGCCGTAGCGACGCCGCCCCTCCTCGGGAGTGAAAACCTCGGACGATCGCGGCGCCACCCCCATGATGTAGGGCCCGGCGATCGGCACGATCGACGGCGTGATCAACTTGGCCGCCAACATCTTCACTTGCGGGAAATGGTTGATCACACCGAAACTCGCACGCAGCACCGGCTGTACCGCGACGTCGACCACGCGCGGCTGGTCGAATCCGCTGAGCCGCCGCATCCAGCGCGGCATGGTCGCGATGGTGCCGGCCCGTAGGAACCAGTTGACGACCTCCACCGCGGGCTGCACCACCCGCGGTGCCGTCGGCAGTAACACCTTGGCGTTGAGCAGGTGGTCCATCATGGCGTGGGCTGCCTCGCTGACGGCGAGATGAGGCCGCATGGCTTCGAAGTAGTCGTGGATTCCTTCGCGGGTACGCGGGACATCAGCCGGATCGCAGGTCTGGAACTCGGCCGCGATCGCACATTCCTGCCAGTACCGGGCCTCTTCTTCCTCGGTGAGCTTGCCTCCGCCGTACATCTCGTACGCCTTGAGCACCGAGTGCCAGCCGGTCAGCAGGATCCACAACTGCGATTGCGGATCGTTGGCATCGTATGTGTTGCCACTGAGGGGTTCTGTGCCAATGGCTTTCGAGTGGACCTTCACCAGGACATCGGCCGCCGCGAGCACGGATTCGGCGTCAGCGAAGGCCACCATGGCGAAGTAGCGGACGGTGCGTTCGTAGCGAGTGCGAGGTCGCGCGTAGTTCGCGCCGGTGGTGTCGACCGCGGCGATCAGGCTCGGGTCGAGTTCTTCGATCACCACCGAACGCTGCAGTCCTATGACCGGCGCAGTCAGGTGCCCCCACACCTTCCAGGTCACCGAATCCGGTCCGAAGAATCCGTAGTCAGCCAGCGGCTCCAGCTCAGGCATAGTGTTACTCCTCCATCGTCGGGTCAGGCGGTCCGGAAAGCTCGATAGGTGGCCGCGCCGACCAGGGCCCCCAATGTGGTTGGGGTCCAATCTTTTCCGTCGTCATGCAGCAGGGTGTGGACGGCGGCTTCGCAGGCTGCGACGAACTGCCCGACCAGGACCGGCAGCTTTTTGTCGGCGTCGAGCGTTCCCCAGCGCTCCAACGTGGGAGCCAGCCGGCGGGACACCGTGGCGTACAACACCGCGCGGCCGTTGCGGAAATGTTCGGCCACTGCGGGGTCTGGATCGGCCGTCATCACCAGCCGCCAGGAATGCGGCCTGATTGCGACGGCCGTCAGCAGAGCCTGGAAACCCTCGACGAATACCGTCTCGTCGGCGTCGGCCTTGCCATACGGAAGGGCCTCGATCGCGTCATCGAGCAGTGACTGCAGCTCCCGCTCGAGTAACGCACGGATGAGCTCGACCCGGTCCGGGAAGCACGAATACACCACCGGGCGGGTCACGTTGAGGCGCGCGGCCACCGAACCGATCGTGATGGCGGCTACGCCCCGCTCGACGACGACAGCCAGTGCCGCGTCGAGAACCTGTGGCCGCCGCCGATCGGGCCCTAGATGCGCAGCCCGCTCACGCACAGTTCCTACACTCACGTAGGAAAAAGCTACGCGAGTGAATAATTCTTGTACAGACCCCGATCAGTCGACGCGACGCAGCGCGTCCGGGGTCAGGTCGGCGAGCGATGTGTACCCGTCGACCGCCATGATCAGATCGGCTTCTGCCAGTAGGGAACGCACGACGTGCACGACGCCCGCGGTGCCGGCCAGTGCCATGCCGTAGGCATACGGGCGGCCGAGACCTACGGCCGTGGCACCCAACGCCAACGCCTTCACGACGTCGGCGCCGCTGCGGATACCCGAGTCGAACAACACCGGCATGCCCTCGACGGCGTCGACCACGCCCGGCAGACAATCGATCGCCGGAATCCCACCATTGGCTTGGCGCCCGCCGTGATTGGAGCAGTAGATGCCGTCCACCCCGACATCACGGGCACGCCGCGCGTCGTCGGGGTGACAGATGCCCTTGACCAACAGCGGCAGGGAGGTCAGCGACCGCAGCCACGCCAAGTCGTCCCAGGTCAGCGAATTTCCGAAATCCTGCACCCATTGCAACACCACACCCTGCGGGTTCTGCTCTGGCGGTGCAGGCAGTTTCGCGCGGAACACCGGGTCGCTGGTGTAGTTGGTCAGGCAGTGCCCACGAAGCTGCGGGAAGTTTGCCGTGGCGAGATCCCTTGGCCGCCAACCGGGTACCCAGGTGTCCAATGTCACGACGATGCCCTGGTAGCCGGCCGCTTCGGCGCGCCTGACGAAACTCTCGGCCAGGTCACGGTCTTTCGGTGTGTACAACTGGAAAAAGCCTGGGGTGTCACCGAATTCGGCAGCGATGTCCTCCAACGGATCGGTGGTCAGGGTCGACACCATCATCGGCACACCGGTCTGCGCGGCCGCCCTCGCGGCGTGCAGATCACCGTGGCCGTCGCGAGAGCAGATGCCCATGACACCGACCGGCGCCAGGAACAGCGGCGACGCCAACGTGAGGCCGAACAGGTCAACCGACAGATCCCGCTCCGTGGCACCGACCAGCATCCGCGGCATCAGCCCCCAGCGGTCGAAGGCGCTGACGTTGACCCGTTGGGTGCGTTCGTCGCCCGCGCCGCCGGCCACGTAGGACCACACCCACGACGGCATCGCCGCCTCGGCGCGTTGCTCAAGTTCTGCGAACGAGATCGGCAACGTCGGGACGATGCCTGCCAGGCCCTGCAGGTAGATCTCCAGTTGGTAGTCCCCGTAAGCCATCAGTCCTGCTCCCCTGCTTCAGCTTTGGCAAGTTCGGCCTTCCATTGCCGGAACGTCTCTTCGGTACGGCCTCGCCGCCAATAACCGGAAATGGACGCCCATTTGGCGTCGACACCACGTTCCTGCCGGACATACGGCCGCAGATTGTGCATGACCGCCTGCGCCTCACCGTGGATGAACACCTGGACTTGACCGGGCAGCCAGTCAGCGGCCCGTACCGCAGCGACGATGGGGGCGTTGTCCCCGGCGATATCGTCGGGCACCAGGTCTGCGCGGCCACCGCGGTGTATCCAACTGACGGTGACTCCGTCGGGCGCTACCAGATCCAACTCGTCGTCAGGTCCGGCAACCTCGATGAACACTTTTCCGATGGCATTGGGCGGCAACGCTTCCACCGCGACACTCAACGCCGGCAGCCCGGCTTCATCGGCCACCAGCAGGTGCCAATCGGCACCGGGGTCGGGCCGGTAGGCACCGTTGGGCCCCATCAGATAGGCGGGATCACCCGGTGTCAGCGAGGCAGCCCACGGGCCGGCTACTCCCGTGTCACCGTGCACGACGAAATCGACTGTGATTTCCCGACGTTCGGCGTCGCAGCGGCGAACGGAATAGGTGCGCACCGTCGGTTGCTGATCGGCCGGCACCGAGGTGAAGCTGTCCAACCCCAGCGGCCGTTCCAGCGCCGCCACATCGACCCCGTTGGGCACGATGACGAATTTGACGTACGAGTCGGTGAAGTCTTTGGGTTCGAACGTATCGAACCCACTGCCGCCGAACACCACACGAATCATGTGCGGAGTCAGGCGCTCAGTGCGCACCACCTGGAAGGTATGTATCGGTCGACCGGCCACCGGGTCGACTATACGAGCGCGGTGGCCGCTCTGGCCGATTACCTCATTTGAGCATGCTGCCTGCGTCGACGGTCATCGGAAGTCCGGTGATGTAGCGCGATTCGTCAGATGCCAGGAACAGCACCGCATTGCTGATGTCTTCGGGTTCCACCCAGCCGATCGGCAGGACATGCATGAACTGGGCGGCGACCTTGAGGTCGTCCTGACCCGGGTTCTCCAAGTCGGGACGGAACAACTTCATGGTGCCTTCGTTCATGAACATCGGGGTGTTCACATTGGTCGGGTGCACCGAGTTGACGCGGATGAAGTGCTGGCCGAGTTCGATGGCGAACGTCCGCATCAACCCGACCACACCGTGCTTGGCGGCGATGTAGTGCCCGGTGTGCGGGTACGCCTTGAGTCCGCCGACCGAGCTGGTCAAGATGACCGAACCGCCGTTGCCGCCGGAAATCAGATGCGGGACTGCGACTTTCACCGACTTCCAGACGGCGCTGAGATTGACCCCGATCATGTCGTCCCAGTCTTCCTCACTGAGCTTGTCCAGGGTCTGCCCGCCATTGCCGATGCCCGCGTTGGCGACGACGATGTCCAGTCGGCCCAGTTGCTCGACGCCACTGTCGACGACGGCCTTCATGGCCGCGAAGTCACGCACGTCGACCTGCTCGGCGACGATACGTCGCCCTTGTCCTTTGACCAGATCGACGGTCTGCGCCAGATCATCAGGGGTCGACGGCGCGATCTGACTGTCCGCGCTGATCGGCCCACAGATATCGACGGCGATGATGTCGGCGCCTTCAGCGGCAAGTCGCACCGCGTGACTTCGCCCTTGCCCGCGCGCGGCTCCCGTGATGAACGCGACTTTGCCTGCTACCCGACCACCCATGTTGTCCACCTCGATTCACGTCGACAATTATTTGTCGATCGATCAGGAAGGGTGGCACCGGGGAACGCCGAAGTCAATAGGCACCGTCGCCGACGCGGGCGACACGAACCGCACGCGCCCACGAATCGTGTGCGCGTGGGTACGGCCACTACCTGCCGGCAACCTTGAGTCCAGCGAGTCGACCTTCGACGAAGGCCCGCATCTGCGCGTGGCCGGCCGTCACCCCGACCGCCTCCTCATTGCCCAGGCTCCGGGCGATCTGCGCGATCAACATGGACACGACGACCGGTGGAAACTCGGTCACATCGATGCCGGCACCACGGAACGCCACCGCCACAGCGGCCGCCTCGATGTCCCGGACACGCTCGGCGAAAACCTTCAGTTCGTGGCGAATCATCTTGCGATGGTTGGCCAATGCCATGAATTCCGTACTCAGCACACTCGCACTGGAGTCGCAGTTGATGCGCCACAGTGCCGCCAGTGGATCGTCGTCGGTAAGCGCCTCGCGCATCCGTTGCAGCGCGGCTTCACCACCTACTCGAAGCACCTCCACAAACAGGTCGTCCATGGTCGGGAAGTAGTAATAGACCAGGGCCTGCTTGACCCCCGCCTCGGCGGCGATCCGTCGCGATGTCGCGGCCGCATAGCCCTCTTCACGCATGACCTTCGTCGTCGATTCGATCAACCGAGCGCGAGCGCCGGTGTCCACCGCTTTCACCTTGCGCGAGGTCGTCACGAGCACGCTCCGAGCTGTTGATCGCTTGACCATTTCCGAATCGACATGGTAGGCATAGCGCATTCTAACAGTTTGATCGATCGATCAGTTCGGGAGCGAGTCATGGCAAATCGAGTGCGCGTGGACAAGCACCTCTGCGAGGGCCATGCGCTGTGCCTCGACATCGATCCGGAGGTCTTCACCCTGTCGGACGACGACGTCGCGAGCGCTCTGGAACACCCGCCAGAGGATGCCTGGCCCCGGATTCGCGCCGCAGTCGACGCGTGTCCCCGGGGCGCCATCACCATCGTCAGCGAAAACTGCTCATGTGCAAAGGATTTCAGTCGATGACCAACCTGACCGACGTTGACTACTTCTCCGATGAAGCCGTCACCCAGGACCCCTACGAATACTTTGATTTCCTGCGCGCGCAGGGCCCGGTGACCCGCGAGCCGCGATACGGCGTCGTCGCGGTGACCGGCTACCAGGAGGTCATGGCCGCGTTCAAAGACCACGCCACCTTCTCGGCCGTCAACGCCATCGGCGGCCCGTTCCCTCCCCTTCCCTTCACCCCTGAAGGCGACGACATCAGCGAGCTCATCGAGGCCCACCGCCACGAGTTCCCGATCTCCGAGCACATGGTGGTGATGGACCCGCCACACCACGAAAAAGCCCGTTCGCTACTGAGCAGGCTTCTCACGCCGCGGCGACTGAAAGAAAATGAGCAGTACATGTGGCAGCTGGCCGACAGCCAGCTCGACACCTTCCTGCACCGCGGTCGCTGTGAATTTCTCGGCGACTACGCCAAGCCGTTCGCCACGTCGGCCATCATCGACCTACTCGGCGTACCCGTCGAAGACCGTGCCGAGTTCCTCGCCGCGCTCGGGGCCGGTGCCGTCAAGCACGACGGCGACCGCGTGGGTGCGCTCGACGGCGAGCCCGTCGGCCGAGACCCCTTGCGCTACTTGGACGAACGGTTCGCCGGATACCTGAGCGCACGTCGCGACCGGCCGCGCGACGACGTACTCAGCGGCATGGCCACGGCCACCTACCCCGATGGCACCACACCACCGATCTCCGACGTGGTGAAGCCGGCGACGTTCTTGTTCGCCGCCGGGCAGGAGACGGTGACCAAGCTGCTCAGCGCAGCGGTGCAGACGCTCGGTGACCGTCCCGAGTACCAGCAGATCCTGCGCGATGACCCCGCGGGAATTCCGGCGTTCATCGAAGAAGCACTCCGCATGCACGCGCCGACCAAGGTCGACTTCCGACTGGTCCGCAGAACCACGACATTCGCAGGCGTGCACCTGCAGGCGGGCACCGTCGTCATGCTGTGCCTGGCCGCAGCGAACCGTGACCCGGCCAAGTTCGAGGACCCCCACACCTTCCGACCCGACCGCAAGAACGTCCGCGAACACATCGCGTTCGGGCGCGGCATCCACACCTGCGCCGGCGCCCCACTGGCCCGGGTGGAAGGTCAGATCACGGTCCGCAAACTGTTGGAGCGCACCCGCGACCTCGGTATCGATGAATCGGTCCACGGCGCACCTGACGACCGCCGCTACCACTACACGCCGACCTTCCTGCTGCGCGGATTGAGCGAACTGCACATCGAATTCACGCCCGTCACATGACGCTGCACGAACACATCTATCCCGCTACCGGTAAGTCCAATGCGCAGGTCGTGTTGGCAGGTGCCCAGGAGATCGATCAGGCGGTGGCGGCGGCAAAAGTAGCTCAGCGACAATGGATCTCCCTGACCGCCGAGCAACGCCGAGACCTGCTGATCAACCTTGCCGATGTGGTCCACGAACACCTCGACGAGTTGGCCGCGCTCAACGTCCAGGACTACGCCGTCCCGATCTCGTACGCCGGCAACGCGGTACTGCTGGAGCGGTTCCTCCGGCATTACGCGGGATACATCGACAAGCCGCTCGGCAGCAGCAACCCGGGCCCGGCCGACCTCAATCTGATCGAGCGCGAACCGTATGGCGTGGTCGCGGTGATCGCCCCGTGGAACGGCGCTCTGGTGGTGGCAGCGTCCTGCCTGGCGCCTGCGCTGGCGGCCGGCAACGCGGTGGTGTTCAAGCCATCTGAGCTCGCACCACTGGCGTCGCTGCGGTTCGGTGAGCTGTGCAGTGAGGCAGGCCTGCCTCCGGGTCTGGTCGGAGTCGTTCCGGCAGGCGCCGCGGGCGGTGACGCGTTGGTGCGACATCCAGGGATCGGGAAGGTCGCGTTCACCGGCGGTGCCGACACCGCACGTCGCGTATTGTGTTCGGCCACAGAGAATCTCACGCCCGTGATCACCGAGCTCGGCGGCAAGTCGGCCAACCTCGTGTTCGCGGACGCCGATCTGGATGCAGCCGCGGCACTGTCGGCCCATCAGGGTCCGCTCATGCAGTCCGGTCAGAGTTGCGCCTGTGCCAGCCGACTTCTGGTGCAGGACGGCGTCTACGACGCGTTCCTGGAAAAGTTCCTGAGGGTCATCGGTTCCGCGGTGATCGGTGATCCTCTGGATCCGACCGTCACGTTCGGACCGGTGATCAGCCAGAGCGCTGCCGACCGGATACTCGCCGCGATCGATGAGGCCACGGCGTCCGGTGCCACGTTGTTGACGGGCGGCCGCCGGATGAACGGTTCACTGACTTCGGGCTTCTACATCGAGCCCACGGTGCTTGCCGACGTGGACAATTCGTCCGCCATCGCCCAGACGGAGACGTTCGGCCCGGTGGTCTCCGTCATCCGCTTTTCCGACGATGACGAAGCCGTACGCCTCGCCAATGATTCGGTGTACGGCCTCAACGCCTTCATCCACACCCGGGACCTCGCACGTGCTCATCGCGTTGCGCGGCAACTCGAATCAGGTTCGGTGTGGGTCAACACCTTCAGCGACATCTCGCCCCAGGGACCCTACGGCGGTTACAAGCACAGTGGGTCCGGCCGCACCGGCGGACTGGAGGGTCTCCAGGAGTTCTTGCAGGTCAAGAACATTCGCCTGGCCCTGGCGTGATCACTCGATCGGCTCGTCACCGAGGACGGTGGTGCGCAGCATCTCACGTTGCGAATTCGGCTCATAGGGTGCCGCCCGGTGCAGCACTCCCCGGTTGTCCCAGATGACGGTGTCACCGACCGTCCACTTGTGGCTGTAGATGGTGCCGGTCGCATGGTCGAGCAACTCGGCCAGCAGTGCCCGTCCCTCATCGAGGTCCATGCCGACGACGTAGTCGGCAGATGCGCCGAGCACCAATGACTTTCGCCCGGTGCGGTGCGTCCACACCAGCGGATGCTCGTGGGTGGGCCGAGAGCGCCAGCGGGCCAGTAGTTCCGGTGATGGGTCCAAGTGGACGCGACGTTGAGACGCCTCCAGTGAGTGCACCACGCGCAGCGACCCGTAGCGCTCCTTCTCTTTGTCGGACAGCGCGTCGTAGGCCGCGTAGGAGTTGGCGAATTCGGTTTCGCCGCCTCGCTGTGCCACCTGCAGAGCGGACAGCACGGTGGCCTTCTGCGGGCATTCGTCAGCCAAGGGGGTACATCCGTCGATGTGCCAGTCGAAGGTTGCCTTCAGGTAGGCGGCCGACGCGTTCTTCGACTTGTCCAGCGTGATCGGGTAGATACCGGCCACCGGGTGGTGACCATCGGACGAATGGTCGATGGCACCCAACCGGCGGCAGAATTCGACCTGGGCTTCGGGGGCCAGATTCAGCCCGCGGAACACCAGAACACCGTTGTGCTCCAAGGCATCCAGGATCGATTCGGCCAGCAGGTCATCGGAGCCCAGGCGTGCCGGGTCGAGGCCGACGACTTCGGCACCGACCGAGTCGGTGAGTTTGTTGATGGTCAGGACACTCATGTGAGACCTTTCAGGGTCACCAGCGCGGTGCGCTGATTACGGCTTCGGTTCGCCGACCCAGATCATCACCGCGTCAGCGGCATCGACCGGGGCCGGCTGGTGCATGATCTCCACTGCCATCGAGACCATGACCAGGGAATAGATCAGGTAGAGCAGGTTGAGCGCGTCGTCCGGCAGCTCGTCGAGCGCGAACTTGTCGCAGTACTCGATGGCTTCTTCCAGACGCGGGAAGAAAGCGTTGTAAAACTCATGCATGGCTGGCATCGTGCTGGCCAGACGGGTGTTCCACCGCTCGGTTTCCGTTGCTAGACACCAGGTTTCGGCGAACGGCTCAAGTTCGGCAAAAGCACTGGGCAACCTGGTTTGGGGCACGTCACACCCCCTTCTCGGCGCGGTAGTCATCCACCCAGTCCACGGCCACCTTGTGCAGATGCCGCACCAGGATCTCCTGGTCGTTCAGCGGGAACTCGTCGATGATGTCGTACTCCAGTGCGGCCTGCGTTCCGCCGAGCATGCCGGCGTCCTGCAAGGCGAACTCCTTGAGCACCACGGAGGCAACCTCATGCTCGATGCGTTCACGCACCGAGGTGGCCGGTGAGAAGTAGGTGTACGCCTCGAAACGGTGGGTGTTGTGCGACGTCGGCCAGTAGCGATACAGCAGATACCAGCCGCCGTAGATCAGGATCTCGATGTTCGGGAAGATCTGGAAATTACTGATGCCCCAAGGCTCGATACCGCCCGGGTTCAGACCCGCCGGGAGCTCACCGATGTCGGGGGTACGCCACGGCCCGACCAGACCACTGCGCGTTGCCCGCTCGATCGGGTACATGTATTCCGGCGCCAGCAGCCAACGCCGTTTGCCCGCCGTGGAGACCAGGCGATGCGGACCGTCGAGCTGGAAGTGCCCACAGGTGAAGCCCGCGCCCGGGTCTCGCACTGCCGGTGGCACCTGCTGGGTGTGCAGCGAGGGCACGTGGTAGTACTCCTGGAAGGCGTCGGCGAAGATCTTCCAGTTGCTGTTGTTGTGCGCCACCCATTCGTAGCGTTCGGTCATCTTCTCGAACGGATAGCCGTCCAGACCGGTGATCATGGGGCCCAGGAAATCCCTCAGGGACTGGCGTGGCTCGGCATCGAAGTTGATGAAGACGAAACCGTTCCACACGTCGCAATGCACCGGCGACAGCCCGAATTTGGCCGGGTCGAAGTCGAAGAACTCTGATTCCTGCTGGACGTATTTCAGCGCACCGTCGAGGTCGTAACGCCAGCCGTGGTACTTGCAGCTGAATTGGCGGCACGTACCTTTGGTTTCCTCTCCCGGAAAATCGTTCCACACCAACTTGTTTCCGCGGTGTCGGCAGATGTTGTGGAAGGCGCGGATCTGCTGGTCCTTGCCGCGAACCAGGATCACCGAGGTCCGCGCGACCTCGATTTCCTTGGTCAGATAGCTGCCGACCTTGGGCAGTTCCTCAACCCGGGCGATGTTGAGCCAAGCCCGTTTGAAGATCGCCTCGCGCTCGAGCTCGAAGAACTCCTCCGAGGTGGAATCCTTGAAAGACACTGGGCCCGTACCCAATTCCGGGTAGTGCTCGGTCCAGGACCCTTCGGGTGGTCTACCTGCTCTCCCGTCGCTTCGCTCGCCCTGACCCGTTCTCCCGTCGCTTCGCTCGGTACCCATCACATCACCGCCCCACCGTTGACACCGAGCACCTGCCCGGTGATGAATCTGGCTTCCTCCGAACACAAGAACCCGACCGCGGCGGCGATGTCGTCACCCGTCCCGAGATAGCCGACCGGGATGTTGCTCGCGATGGTCTCGTTCGACGGCAGGTAGCCCGCCGCCTGCGACTGATGCTGCATCGGGGTCTCGATGCCCGAAGGTGGAATGTTGTTGACGGTGATGCCATTGGTGGCATATTCGCGGGCAAGCGATTTCGTGAGCGTGATGACGGCGCCTTTCGACGCCGCATAGTGCGCCGCAAACGGTGATCCGCGCTGCGCGCTGGACGACGAGATCATCACGATGCGACCCCAGTTCGCATCGAGCATGTCCGGCAGCGCTACCTGGCAGCAGTGGAAGGTCCCGGTGAGATTGACGTCGATGATCTGCGCCCACGCATCGGGGGTGATCTCGGTGAAGGCCGAATACCCGAACATCCCGGCACTGGTCACCAGTACGGTGACCGGCCCGAACTCTGCACGAACCTTGGCGAATGCCTGCTCCACCGAAGCCCGGTCGGACACATCGGCACCGACCGCCAGTGCCGTCGCGCCCTCAGCCTGCAGATCTGCGCAAACCCGTTGGGCTGCTTGCTCATTGATGTCACAGACCGCGACTTTCATGCCACGCCTGCCCAATTCGTGACAGCAGGCCTCACCCATTCCGGAGGCCCCACCGGTCACCACTGCGACACGCGTCATCTGGCTCCTCATTCGTAGCTCACCTCGATGGTGGAGCTGGTGGGCAACGCCTGACACGTCACCACCCACCCCTCGGCCACCTCGTCGTCGTCGAGCGCCTCGTTGTTGAGCATCCGGGCGCTGCCGTGCGTCACGCGCGCCATACACGTTCCGCAGGAACCTGTTTCGCATGACGACGGCGCATGCAGGCCGGCCAACCGGGCGGTCTGCAGCAGGGTGTTTCCGGCGCGATACTCGACGGTGACGCGCTGGCGGTCCAGGCTGATGGTCACCTCTTCAGTGACGGCGATTGCAGGCTCAGACATCCCTCGAAGGTTATCAACTACTTGCTATCAATATCAAGTACTAGATATTGAATTCTCGGGTTGACCTCGAAGCCGCGCACCTTGCCGATCGGGCGCTCCGCACATGGATGTAAGACCAACCCCCACAAGGGATTCAGCCATCGACGTGGTCGGCGAACAATTGGTGCCCAGTGCCTTTCTCGACCACCTTGCCGAGCAGATCGCCCAGCGTCTTCTGCTCCTCGGCGGTGAGCACCCCGAACACCGACTCGTGCGCTTCGATCGCGTCGTTCACCACCGCCGAAGCGACGTCACGTCCCGAATCGGTGAGGAATGCCTGCAGAATCCGTGCGTGCTGCGGATCCTTCTTGCGCTCCACCAGTCCGCGCTTTTCCAGTGCGGTCAGGGCCAGTTGCACGCCCTGCGGCGTGATCAGCAGCCGACGGGCCAATTCAGCCCCGGATAACCCTGGCTCAGATGCCAACTGCCGCAGCACACCGACCTGAGCCGTACTGACGCCGTGCTCACTGATCGCGTCATTCACCGAGGTCAGGGAGAAATAGAAGGCCTGCTTGAGCAACCACAGCAGGTTGTCGGTCAGCTCCACGCCTCCCCCAATCCTCAGTTCGTCGGCGTCTTGTAGATCTGTCCATTCTTCATCACGAACGACACTTTCAGTGTCGCAGCGATATCGGTCGACGGATCGCCCGGTACGGCGATGATGTCGGCCAGGTATCCCGGCGCCAGGCGGCCCAACTCGTCGGCCGCGTCGATCAGTTCCGATGCCACCACGGTCGCCGAGCGGATGGCCTGCATCGGCGTCATGCCCCGAGCTACCAGGGCACCCAATTCCTTGGCGTTCTGACCGTGGGGGATCGCCGGCGCATCGGTACCGCACGCGATCCGGACCCCCGCCGCGATCGCCTTGGGCAACATGGCTTTTGCCTTCGGGAAGACCTCCTCGGCTTTCTTCCGCAGCTCGGGTGCGATGCGGTCGATGGCCATCGCATCGGTCAGGTAGGTGGTGGAGACCAGGAACGTGCCATGGTCCACCATCATCTGGATGGTCTCGTCCGACGCCAGGAAGCCATGCTCGATGCAGTCGATGCCGGCACGGATACAGGCCTGGATGGCCTTGTCCCCCACGGCGTGCGCCGCCACACGCACACCGGCGCGGTGCGCCTCGTCAGCGATGGCCTCGAACTCGGCGTCGGAGAACTGTTGGGCACCAGGGGATGTGCTGTGGGACATCACCCCGCCGGACGCCGACACCTTGATCAGCTTGGCACCGTGCCGAATCTGGTAGCGGACGCAGGCCATCACGTCGGGCACTCCGTTGGCGATGCCCTCGGCGATCGACAACGGCATGATGCCGGGTGCGAGCCGCTGGAACACCGTCGGATCCAGGTGCCCCCCATAGGGAGTCACGGCATGTCCGGCCGGGTAGATGCGCGGACCCACGTGCCAGCCCTGATCGATCGCCCGCTGCAGCGCCACATCGAGCAGGTAGCCACCGGTCTTGACCATCAAGCCGAGATTGCGCACCGTGGTGAACCCGGCGTCAAGCGTGGTCCGGGCATTGACTGCTCCGCGCAGCGTGCGGAAGGCCGGGTCGTCCTGCACCCCGTGCATCGGGGTCGGCAGCCCGTCGGGATTACCCGGGCCGCCGATGAGCAGGTTGAGCTCCATATCCATCAGTCCGGGCAACAGTGTCACGTCGCCGAGATCGATGACCTCAGCTGAATCCGGCAGCGGCCCTTGCGGGTTGACCGCCGTGATGCGATCGTCGTCGACGACGATCACGCCGGGCGTGTGGATCTGCCCGGTGTCGACATCGGCCCACCGCGCGGCCTTCAGAACAGTGGTCACGGCACCGGCTCGACGACGCAGTCCAGTGACGTGGCACCTGAATCGGGAACGCGAGGCTGCTTCCAGCACTCGACCGGGAACGACACCGTGATCATCGAATAGATGAGGTGCATCAGATTGAGGACGTCCTCGGGCATGTCGTCGAGGCTGAACTTGTCGCAGTACGCGATGGCTTCCTCGGCCCGCGGGGTGACGGCGTCGTAGAAGGCCTGCATGTCCACCATGGAGCTGCCGAGCCTCTTGGCGTAGCGGTCGGCCTCGACACCCAGACACCACTCGGAGAACGGCTCGAGGTCCGCGAATTCTGTTGGCAGCACGTCAGACTCCCACATTGTTCTGGTAATCCGCGATCCACGCCGCGGTCTCCTTGTGCAGGTGCCGGATCAGCACTTCCTGGTCGCACAGGACGAATTCGTCGAGCACCCGCGACTCGACCATCGACTGCGTGGCCTCCAAGGTGTTGGCGTCCTGCAGTCCGTATTCCTTGAAGGACTGCGCCGCAAGCTCCTGCGCGATGCGCTCCCGCGGACTACGCGGTTCCGGGAAATACAGCGTTCCTTCGAAGATGTGTGTGTTGTGCGAGGTCGGCCAGTAGTGATAGGTCAGGTACCAGCCCTGGCCCCAGACCAGGATGGTGAAGTTCGGGAACATCTGGAACGAATCCAGGCCCCAGGGTTCGCATTTCGCCGGGTTGAGGCCGTCCGGCATCGGACCCAGGTCGGGCTTGTCCCACGGACCGAACAGTCCACTCTGACAGATGTCCTCGATCGGCTTGCGCATCTCGTCGGCCATCTCCCAGGCCCGCACACCTGAGGTGCTGACCAGGCGGTGCGGCCCGTCCAACCGGTAATGCGGGGCCTCGAACCCGGCCTCGGCCGCGGCCTTCGAATACGCCGTGGGTGACTGGTTCGCGTGCAGCACAGGCGCGTGATAGAACTCCTGGAACGCGTCCATGTAGAGCTTCCAGTTCGCGTTGACCTCCGAGCGGTAGACCCACCGCGACGTCATCTTGTCGAACGGGTAGCCCTCCAGCCCGGTAACCATGGGACCGAGGAATTCGCGCAGCGGCTGCCCGGGTTCGTCGGCGAAGTTGACGAAGATAAACCCTTCCCACACTTCGCAATTCACCTCGACGAGGCCGTACTTGGCCTTGTCCAGGTCGAAGAACTCGCTCTCCTGCTGGACGAACGTCAGGTTGCCGTCGAGGTCGTAACGCCAGGCGTGGTACTTGCAGGTGAACTGCCGGCAGACACCCTTGGTTTCCTCCAGCGGCATGTCGTTCCACACCAGCTTGTTACCGCGGTGGCGGCACACATTGTGAAAGGCCTTCACGTCGCCAGAACCGTTGCGCACCAGAATGATCGATGTGTTGGCAACCTTCATTTCCTTGGTGAAATAGCTGCCTTTGCGCGGCAGTTGTTCCACCCGGCCGACATTGAGCCAGGCCCGCTTGAAGATCGCCTTGCGCTCCAGCTCATAGATCTCGGGACTGATCGAATCTTCGTAGGACACCGGTGCCGTGCCCAGTTCCGGGTAATGCTCGGTCCAGCTGCCTTCCGGCGGCTTGGGAAATCGCGCCATAGGCCGACGGTATCCACTCTGGCGCCCAATGACAAGTAGTTGATATTGTCGGCGTGTGGGCAGAGATGTCATCAAAGTCGTGTCACCGCACAGCGAATTGCCGATCGGCGAATTCACCGTCGCCACAGTGGCTGACGTCGACGACGCCGTCACCAAGGCGCGCGCGGCATTCGACAACGGGCCGTGGCCGCGTCTGGCGCCCGGCGAACGCATCGCGGCCGTCGGCAGGCTCGCCGAGATCTACCGCGGCCGCGCCACGGAGATGGCCACCCTGATCTCTCAGGAGATCGGCGCTCCCATCAGCTTCGCCCAGCGCGCCCAGGTCGGACTGCCGACGGTGATGATGTCGGCGTTCAGCCAACTTGCCGAGCAGTACCCCTGGCAGTCTGATCGCGACGGCTTCTATGGCGCCCCGGTGCGGGTGCGCAAAGAGCCGGTCGGTGTCGTCGGGGCGATCGTCCCGTGGAACATGCCGCAGTTCCTGACCATCGGCAAGCTGGTGCCTGCCCTGCTGGCGGGCTGCACGGTGATCATCAAACCCGCACCCGAGTCCACTCTCGATGCACTGCTACTGGGCGACATGCTGGCCGAGGTGGGCCTGCCCGACGGTGTGGTGACGATCCTGCCGGGCGATGTCACCACCGGTGCAGCGGTGGCCGGCCACCCCGGCTTGGACAAGGTGTCGTTCACCGGATCAACCGCCGCCGGACGTGCCGTCGCTGCGGCCTGTGCGCCCAACCTGACCAAGGTCAGCCTTGAGTTGGGCGGGAAGTCAGCTGCGATCGTGCTCGACGATGCCGAGCCCGAAAAGGTCGCTGCGGCAATCCGCTCGGCGAGCCTGTCCAACAGCGGACAGATCTGTAATGCACTGACCCGCATCCTGGTCCCGCAGCATCGCGCCGCGGAGTTCGTCGATGCCCTGGCAGACCAGATGACCTCGCTGGCAGTGGGCGATCCGGCCGACAAGACCACCCAACTCGGCCCATTGGTGTCCCAGCGCCAGCAGCACCGGGTCCGGAGCTACATCGAGGCAGGCCAACAGCAGGGTGCGCGAATGGTGGTCGGCGGCGTGGATATGCCAGAGGGTCTCGATACCGGCTGGTACGTGCGTCCCACATTATTCGCCGACGCCGGCAACGACATGACAATCGCCCGCGAGGAGATCTTCGGCCCCGTGCTGACCGTCATCTCCTACCGCGACGTCGATGACGCAGTAGCCATCGCCAACGACTCCGACTACGGCCTGGCCGGTTCGGTGTTCACCGCCGACACCGACCGCGGGGTGGCCGTCGCCGAGCAGGTTCGCACCGGCACCATCGGCGTCAATCAGGGTTACACCATGGACCCCTTCGCTCCGTTCGGCGGAGTCAAAGGCAGCGGCTACGGCCGTGAACTCGGGCCCGAGGGCCTCGAGAGTTATCTGGACATCAAGTCCATCGCGGTCGCAAGCTAGTAGTGAGACACAGGAGAGGTCATGACCATCACCACCACGCCCCGAGTCCCCGCCGCTGAACGCATTGCGGTGCGCTGCGTGGACTCCGATGTCCACCCGGTGCCCAAGCGCGGCGAATTGGTCGAGTACATCCCGGAGCCGTGGCGCAGCAAGTACTACGGCGCGTTGCAATACGGGGACTTGATCTACTACGACGCGCCCGACTACGCCCACTCCTACGCCATGCGGGTCGACGCCTTCCCACCCGACGGCG
>ERZ650309.373-NODE-373-length-22376-cov-5.935890_pt1 | contig 22376 bp, 39 predicted proteins | sample MGYA00376245_ERZ650309 | MGnify/ENA primary metagenome ERZ650309 (study PRJEB26733, sample SAMN07839294) | wastewater metagenome | biome: urban; feature: wastewater treatment plant; material: waste water | place: USA: North Carolina | collected 2016-04-26 ...
GCCTGTTCTCGTTCAAGCGCAAATCCGGCATTCTGGCGCGTGCGGTCGGCCGCCATGTAGGCCGACACATCCGCGTCGAGAATCTTCTGTAGGTCGGTTTCAATGGTCACTTCATCCTCCTGAGCAACGCCACGGTCTGCGGGTTGATCCCACGCCGGAGCAGTTCGGCTTCGTTGATGGGGTTCTGAGGGCGCTTCGGTGGTTCCGTCTTCGGGCGTCCCAACACGTTCGCTGGCGGCGGGCGCTTCGGCAGGTCCATCACGCAAACTCTTCGCTCGATTGCGAAGCGCGTGCGCCCCAAAGCACAGCCAATTTCGAGGTTGGAAAGCCCTTGGCGCCGGAGCGCGACTAACTGCGCGGAGTCCTCTGCCGTCCACCGCGCGCCAGATGCTTTGCCCGGCGTGCGCCTTGTGCCCAACCGCAGCTTGTTGGCGCGCCCCTTCACCTTTGACGGGCTGCGTCCCAAGGCCGCGCCTATGTCATCGTAAGTCCAAGCCGGATCAGCCCACGCGACGCGCAAGCTTTCGTCCTCCGTTTCCGTCCACGGCAACCCGTCGCGGCAAAAAGGACCCCCGACGCACGAAGCGCCGGGGGCCGAGTTTGGCCCGTTCGTCTGCTGGCTCGTCACGGGCGACACAACGAGGGAGGATGTGCCAGCAGAATTCATTTCCGCTTCGCCTCTTCCACAGCGCCGTTGAAAAAGTCCCACGAGAACTGTTCCGCGTCGGGCTCGATCTCGAACGTCGTGAAGCCCTCCGCCTCGTGGTGCGTCCATGCGGTCACGTTGAAGGACCGGGCGCCCAACCCCCGGCTCGGCCCCTCCGCGCGTTCCAGCGCCGCAATCAGTTCTTCTCGGGTCATTCGCCCTTCTCCCTCAGCCACCTGGTTTCTCGCTTCTGCCGCCTGCTCCTCCACCGAACCATCATCCCCACCACCCCAAACGCCACGACGAACCACAGCGCGAGGCCGAGGGAGACGGCTTGGAGGAAGGTCATGGGGTGCTTTCCGGCCAGTGCAAACGCACCCATGCAAGGCCGGCGTCCGAAATTCGGTAGCCCGCGCCGGCGAATTCCCCATCCCAAGTAATCAGCCCGCTGGCGAATTCAGCAAGTCCCCCACGCTTCAATGCTCGCACCTTTACGCGAACGAGCTTTTGATCCATGGCGGTGCGTCGGCAGATTTCTTTGAACGGCCAAAAGCTTTCTCCGCACTCCCCATGCAGATCGGCCAGCGCCCGCAGGCATGTCCCCATCCCTGGACTCACTCCACCCACTCCTCAATCTCCACGTCCCCGCCTGTTGCGAGCCGGATATCGACGGCCTGCCGCAGCGTCGGCACGCGCTTTCCGTTGGCGAGGCGCCAGACCTGGGACTTGTCGAGCCCGACCCTTTCGCCAAACGCCTTGTATGTGACCCGGTTCTGGTGCAGCCAATCTCGTAATGTCATGTCGGGCACGTTGCCATATCCACAACGGGTGCGTCAACCGCCATGGCGTGGGTAAGTTGCCGCGCGGGCAATTTTGTTGTTGACGCAGAGACGGCATACGGGCAAGGTATGGGGACAGCAACGAAGGAGGGCTAAATGTTTACCGTTGAAAGTGGCGTGGCGATGCCGGGGGTAAAAACAAAATCAGGGGTCATCCGAAGCGGCCACATTTTTCCGATCATGGATATGGAAGTGGGAGACAGCTTCTTCGCTGGCGGTTACGCTGTGGCTGGGCGCAAAGCACGGACGGAGCATTTGAAGGCGCTGTCTGCGTACAACTTTGAGCGCCAGCGCCCCGGCACCAAGTGGTCCGTCCGCACCGTCACCGAAGCCGGCGTTCTCGGCGTCCGCGTCTGGAGGGTGAAGTGATGACCGAAACCACGCACGACTTGCCCCGCATCCTGGCCGAACACCGCAAGTGGCTGCGCGGTGAAGGCGGCTCGCGCGCCTACCTCTCGGGCGCCGACCTCTCGGACGCCGACCTCTCGGGCGCCAACCTCTCGCGCGCCTACCTCTCGGGCGCCTACCTCTTGGGCGCCAACCTCTCGCGCGCCAACCTCTCGGGCGCCAACCTCTCGGGCGCCAACCTCTTGGGCGCCAACCTCTTGGGCGCCAACCTCTCGCGCGCCAAGCATCTGATCGACGGCGGCCAGCGCCTCGACGGCTACCGCTTCGTCGGGTGGATCAAGGGCGGTGCGCTCATGATCCGCGCAGGGTGCCGGAATCTCACGCTCTCTGAATACCGCACCCACAACGCCGCGCGCTCTGACGTGGCCCTGCGCGACGAAACCAGCGCCATTCTCGACCATATAGAAGCGGTGGCGCGAGTTCGGGGTCTGCTGGGATGAGCGAGCACAACCTGATCACCGCAGTTTCCATCCGCCGCGTGGACAACGGCTTCGTCCTGAAGGCGCACGACGCCGAGCGCAACACCGTCACCGAGCAGGCGCACGCCGAGTTGGAGGACGCGCTTGACGCCATCGGCGAGATGGCTTGGTCGGGTGAGCGTGGGAGGGATCGGTCGTGACCGGCCTCCCTTCCCACGTCCCCACCGCGCTGTATCAGCAGAAGTGGGGCGCCGACACTGAGGACTTGGAAGAGCGGCTGTTCCTTGGCGCTTTGCTGCGGACCACGGGCGCGAAACTGGTCGAGGGCCTGCGCACGGTCCAGACGGACGACAAGCTGTTCAACGAGCGCTGCCACGACCTGGCGCGCACGCTGGACGAGGGGATGGCGGAGCTTCAGCGGTGGGGGGATTTGTGATGCTTGAAGTTCTTCAGTTCGTGTTCAGCAGCTTTTGGGTTTGGCTGGGCACTGTGGTGCTGATCCTCTGCGTTGCGGCGTGCGTGCCGTCGTTCAGGTTCCGCTACACCAAAAAGACGGGTGCCCCATGACCCTCACCACCATCGAAACCCTCGACGCCCAAGCCGTCGCCGCCGCGACCTGCGCGGCCACGTCCTACGCCGACGTTCTGCGCGCGGCCGGCGACGACCTCAGCGACTTCGTGCGGTGCGAGATGCAGGACAACCTCACCACGTTCCAGCGCAAGGAACTGGAACGGCTGGCGGTGCTGATGCGGACGGTGGCGGGGAGCCTTCCAAAATGACCCCCGGCCTCCACCCCATGCCTGCCAGCCGCGACGAATGGCTGGCGTTGCGTGGCCGCTTCATCGGCTCCTCCGAAGTGGCGGCCCTGTTCGGCGTCCAGGCCGCGTACCAACAGAGCCACTATGCCCTTTGGCACACCAAGCGCGGCATCGAGCCGCCGCCTGTGGGTGGCCCCAGGGTGGCGTGGGGCAAGCGCCTTGAAGCCGTAATCGCCGGGGCTGTCGCGGAAGAGCACGGCTATGCCGTCACCCCAGGCCGCTACGCCATCGCCGAGGGCTGCCGTGCCGCGGCATCGCTGGATTTCGAGGTCGCTGCCGATCCTGCCGGTGAGTTCCAGGGGCCTGGCGTGCTGGAAACCAAGAACGCGGACTGGCTGATCCACAAGCGTCAGTGGACCGATGGAGAGCCGCCGCTGCACATCCTGCTGCAACTCCAGCACCAACTGCTTTGCACCGGCTGGCAGTGGGGCGCCGTCGCGGCGCTGGTCGGCGGCAACGATCTTCGGCTCTACCGCTACGCCGCGCGGCCCAAGCTGATCGCCGACATCCGCCGCCGTATCGACGTCTTCTGGGCCAGCAAGGAACCGCCGCCGGTCGACGGCAGCGACAGCGCCGCCCATGTCCTCGCCGCGCTCTACAGCGCCCCGGTGGACGACGCGCTGGATATGTCGGGCCACAACGAATGGCCCGATGCCGTGGACGGCTTCCTCCGCGCCGCTGCGGCCAAGAAGGAGGCCGAGGCCGAGTACGGCTTGGCGCGCAACCGCGTCGCCGCCCTGCTGGGCAACCACAAGCGCGGCTACGGCGCCGGCTTCAGCGTCACCACCGTCATCACCCCGGCACGGCCCTCGCGCCCGCCAGAGCCCGGCGAGGTCATCCCCGGGCGCGCCGAGAGCCGCCGCTACATCGCCAAGATCCAGGAGCCCGTTTCGTGAGCACAGCCCTATCCACCGAAACCAACGCGCTGCGTCAGCAGCTTTCCCGCATGGGGCCGGAGATCGCCAAGGCGCTGCCGAGCCACATCAAGCCCGAGAAATTTCAGCGCGTCGTGATGACCGTGGTGCAGCAGGCGCCAGACCTGCTGGCGGCGGATCGGCAATCGCTTCTGGCGTCGTGCTTGAAGTGCGCCGCCGATGGCCTGGTGCCAGATGGCCGCGATGCCGCGCTGGTGGTGTTCAACACCAAGAACCGGAGCGGCGGCTGGGAAAAGCGTGTGCAGTACATGCCCATGCTGGCCGGCCTGCTCAAGCGCGCCAGGAACAGCGGCGAGATCTCCGGCATCGTGGTCAACGTCGTCTATTCCAATGACGAGTTCACCCAGACCCCGGACGACTTCGACCGCCCGGTGCGGCACCAGCCGCCGAAGCTCGGTACTCCGCGCGGCCACGCCATCGGGGCCTATGCACTGGTGAAGCTGCGCGACGGCACCGTGATGCACGAGGTCATGGACAAGGACGAGATCGACCGCGTGCGCGCCGTCAGCCGGTCCAAGGACAGCGGGCCGTGGGTGCAGTGGTGGGACCAGATGGCCCGCAAGACAGTGTTCCGGCGCCTGTCGAAATACCTGCCGATGGACGCCGAATCCGAGGACCTGATCCGGCGCGACGAAGAGGCCGACACGGCCGAGCCGCCGACACTGGAGGCCGAGCCCGAACCCGCCGCGTCCGCGCTTTCTGCGGGCAAGCTCGACGCGCTGGAGGGCGAGGTCGTGGAAGAGGGCGAGCCCACTCTGCTTGAGGCATTGGTCAGTAGGATCGAGCGCACCACCACCAACGCCGAGGTCGACGCCCTGCTGCGTGGCGCCAAGCCCGACATCACCGCTATGTCGGACGACGATCGCGCGCAACTCGAAACCGCCGTGACCGCCCAGCGTCACGGGTTCAGCATGGGAGCATCGAAGTGACCGAACTTGAAGCCCTGCGGGGCGTGGCCGAGGCGGCGCGTGAGTGGCAGAAGTTTTACTGCGCAGTAAAACCAGACGAGGGCGACTATTTGTCAGCGCGGGTCAACCTGCTCACCGCCATTCACGCCCTCGACGCCCTCCCCACCCCCCAACCCACTCCCGCCCGCTCCCGGCTGGCGGCGCTGGAGGCCCTACACGCGGCGGTTCGGGACTACGATCGGGGCACCGGTCAGGGCGTGCGGTGGGCCGACGTGCGCGCCGCCCTGGCCGCAGTGGACGACAGCCCCGCGCCCGCAGCCGAGCCGGAGGGGGAGGCGGTGGAGGTGGCGGTGTGGCGTGACGGTAGCGGCTTCTGCGTGCTCACCGTTGCGGGCAGTCACGACGACAAGAAAGGCAGCGGCCACATGCAGCGCCTTGGCACCACCCGCCTTGCGCTCGTCCCCGAGGTGGTGGGGGAGGTCGGGTGATGGGGGCGAAACCAGAGCACGAAATTTGTGTCTTTGTCCCGGCCGGCGAAAGGCGGGTGAAAATCCTCGTTTTTGTCCACAACCCGCAGGAGTTGGAAAGCGTCCGTGTATGTGGCGTGTCGCATGCCAGAATACAGCAAACCATTGCTGATACGATCTTTGTTATCCCCAAAGATCGCAAGCGCCGCCGGAGCCCCACCCCATGACCGAACCCGACTGGCCCACGGTAGCCATCTCCGCAGCCAAGGGGGAGAACCGGACGTGAGTGCGAGTTCTGTAGAAGAAGCGGTCAGGGTTGTTGATCAAGTGCTGATGGACACTCTCGACATGGACCCAGACATTGGCGACGCCGACATTGTGCTGGACGCCCTCTCCGCCATGCCCCTCGCCTCCCGCCTCGCCCTCGCGCGGGCGCTGGTGCCGGGGTGGGCGGTGGTTCCCGCAGAACCAACCGTGATGATGCTTCAGGACGGCGACATGGCGATACGTCGCGCCCGTCCCGGTGGCGTGTCTGGCATGACGATTGAAGCGCAAACGAAGGCCGAATGTGCCCGCGCTGGCGCTTGTTGGGCTGCGATGCTCACCGCCGCCGAGGAGCCGCCCCATGGACCGTGAGGAGTTGGTGAACCGCATGGCCGACGCGATCTTTCGGCTGCGCAGCGCGGATCGCAACGTGAAGTCGTCCGACCTCGCCCGCGCCGCGCTCGCGGCGGCCGAGCCGGCGGTGAGGGCGGATGAGGCCATCATGAGCGCGGTGTCGTGCGAGGCAAGCGCCTTCAACGCCCGCGCCATCAACGATCACTCGGTCGGGGCTGTGTTCGCGGAGGTGTTCGAGACGCAGGCCAAACGCTTCCGAGAGCACGCAGAAGCCATCCGCACCGGAGGCACCCCATGACCGACGCGCGCTGCGAACCGCCGGAAGAACTGCGGGGGCGGAATGGGACGCACTGGCTCCAATATCGCGAACACCCAATGAGTTATGCTGAATGGATAGCCGCAGAACAGTCGTGGTTCTTCCCACACGATCAGGTCGTTTCCCCCATGGATAGCATGTCAACGGAGTGGCGCTACCTCTCCCCCGTCCTCACCCCCGCCGAAGTCGCCGCTCTCCGGGCGGAGAGGGATGCGGCGTGGAACGAGGTCGAACGAGAGCGCGAGAAATACAAGGACGACATGCACGCGGCTCTTGTTGAAGTTGGAAGGTGGTCGTGGCGAAGCGGGCTTCAGGACGCCGAACTCACTACCCTCCGCGCTGAGGTGGAGAAGCTGCGGGCGGCGTTGAAGCCGTTTGCGGCCGTTGCCCAAGAGGTATGGGACGCCGCTCCCGAGGGTCACCCCGATGAGTGACCTGTTGCCGTGCCCGTTTTGTGGCCGGGCGGTAGGGCTGCTGCGAAGCGCGACTTGGGTTCGCGCAACGTGCGCGTTCTGCGAAGCGGATGGCCCCACATGCGATGATGATGAAGACGCCATCGCCGCCTGGAACCGCCGCGCCCCGAGTGCCGACCATGTTCCCGACACCGGGAAAATGGTTGCCCCGCCAGTCGTCAAGGATTGCTTGACAACTCAGGCCGCCTACGCCGCCGGGGCCGAAGCGATGCGGGAGCGGGCGGCGGAGCAAGTGGATTGCGGCTGTTCGTGGCGTGCCGACGCGCTGGCCGCGACCAACAAAGGCGAAAGGTTCGTAGCGTGCGGGAATGACCCCTGCGGCGCAATCGAAGCCCGCGCCATCCGCGCCCTGCCCCTGCCCGCCGGAGGGTCGGGGTGGAGGCCGATTGAGACGGCGCCGAGGGATGGCGAAAGCATTCTATGCTACGCCCCCGAAACCCGCGACCGCGCAGCAGTGAGGCGCTCCGACTATTGGTGGATTGAAAAGGGCGCCTTTGCGAACATGCGCCCCTCCCAGCCCTATACCCACTGGCAGCCCCTGCCCGCCGCGCCGGAGGAGGGGGATGAGTTTCAAGGGTGACTTGTGGGAAGCCTTCACCGGGAGGGGCATCGTGGTTCCGTGGTGGCTGTTCCCGGCAGCATCGCGGCTCGATGACCGCCGCCGGGCCATCCAAGTGCGGCGCATGTTCTTGCCGTCCATATGGCTGATCGGTGGGGGGAAGCGTTCCCGCCGCTGCTACCATCGCCCCCTGAAGTTCATGCTGTGGCAACGGAGAAAACCCAATGACCGCTGAATGCCGCCCACCGCCTGGCACGCCGGATGGGACGGTCTACAGGGTGCTCGTCGTCAGGGACGTGCGTGGCGGCTCATGGCACGATCAGACGTGGTACCGCATCGGACAGCAGTTCGATTGTGTGCCGAACAAGCCCCCGTATTCGCTGGGATGGCGAACCATCCATCCGGAAGACCCGTACGGTTCTATCGCTGCCGAGCATGCAATTGTGCTGTCTCGAACCATCGCCACGCCGCCGGAGGGAGAGGGATGAGGGCATTCATCCGATGGCTGGCCGCTGACGAAATCAAGGCCGCGCGCATCCAGGGGTATCGAGAGGGCATGGCCAGCGTCTCTGCATCTATTCGCCGCACGGCAGCCAAAGATCCCGCCTACGGCGAGGGCGCGAAAAAAGCCGTGCTGGCAATTGCCGGAGGGATAGACGACGCGCTGGCCGAAACGCGGGATCCCACCCCATGACCCCGCGCTGGCTCGGGGCGGAGCTACTTCTTCTCCGGCAGAAACACCGCCGCAGCCCCAGCCGCAGCCGCGCCGAGGGACACGATAGCGTTCAACTGCTCCGGCGCGATCTTGACGCCGAACACGCCGGCAACCACGGCGAGGCCGGCCCAGGACGAGGGCTCACGGAGGCGCGCGAGAAGTGCTTGCATGGTGGGGTTCCTTGGGGTTAGGGCGTTTTGGGTACCAGCCCGCCAGGCAGCAGACGGCACCACGAGCCGGCAGAGGGTGGAAGCCCCTCACTTCCGCCCATCCACCGCCCGCTCAATCCGTTCGAGCGTCACCTTCACCGCGTCAATCGTCGGCTTCATCCCGGCGAGCGTTTCGCGCATGGAGACGACGGTATCGGCGGTTTTTTTGTCGCTTTCGACAAGATCGCGGGCTTTGATTTCAAGCACTTCCACGCGGGCATCTTGCTTGGCGGCGTACCAAACGCCCCCGGCCGTCTGCACGAGGATGGCCAAGATCAGGGCAATGGGCACGCGCTTGTCCAACTGCCAGTTATACCCGGGCGGGACACTATCAACACTTTGCGACATGCACCACAACCCCCGATTGCTTAACGTAGATTTACCGCAGAAGTCACGATCCGATGGCCGACCAGTAGAACGTAAGGCTCTGGCCCGCATCGCCGTAGACGTCGAACCCTGCGGTGGTGACGGTGCCCACAACCAAGGGATACAGCGTCGTTGCTCCGCTGCCGCCGTTGATGGTGAGTTGCACGTTGTGGCACGCGCCCGGGAACGCCGCTGCGAACGTCACTGCACCCACGCCGGCCGTGGTGCTGCCGGTGCCCCACTTCAGGATGAGCCCGTTCGGCAGCGTCGTCGTGCCGGTGGACGTCAGCGTGGCCGGGAACTGGCTGTAGTTCACCACCTGCGAGCCCGAGGTGCCGTTCGCCGCCGTGAATACCCCGCTTGAGGCGCCGAAGTTCATCGCGACGCTCGACGCGGCAAGCGTGCCGATGTTGAGGATGTTCTTACTGCCCCAATCGAAGTTGCCGGTGATCGGGGTCTGCCCATCCGCCGCCACGCTTTGGGTGAGCGCGGTCGCCACGTCCGCGAAGTTGCTGTTCATCGTCGTGGAACTGATGACAGTCCCGGACGAGAACGTGTTGGGGATCGTATAGGTGCCTGTCCCTGAGCGCGGCATTTACTTGTCCCTCAGTTCTGTTGCCATCAGCGCTCGCGGCACTTCACGCGCCAGCGCGCCCGTCGCCACGTCGCGCACACGGTCGCCCATGGACTTCTGCCAATACGTCATCGCACGCTCAAGGCTTTTCGGCCCAGCGTTCTCAACCAGCATGGCCGCGAACTTGGGGTCGCGCATCGCCTGCACCAGCATCTCGCGCATCGCCTGCTCCGGCGCGCCCACGATCCAGTTTGCTACTGGCCCCATCTTACCCAGCGATTGCGCCAGCGGGTTCTGCGGGTCCACAACGCCGTTCGTCAGGCGCGCGATGAAGTTCCCCACACTCAGGTTTTGCGCTGTGTCGCTGCCCCGCGCGCGCACCGTGTTTGGCAGGGTGCTTTCCGCGAAGTCGGCCGCCAACCGCTCCAGCGTTTGCCGCTCCTGGCCGTTGAACAACTGATCCACCGTGCCGCTGTTCTTCTCCCACCACTTGCGGAACTGCGCCGGGGAAAGCTGGCGGGTCACGTTGCCGCCCGCGTCTGCGATGTCGCTGGTGGTGCGGCTGGCCCGCAGCATGTCGTCCACCACTTGGTCGCGCATGGCTTGCTTGGCATCCTGCAATCGCAACGTCATGGTCCGCACTTGATCTTGTGGAAGGTTGGCCGCCCTAGCGTCTTTCACCGCCTTTTCCATCGCCCCCAACGTTTGCCTAACAGAGGCCGGGGTCGCGGTCACCGTCGCAGGAACTCTTTCGTCCGGCATCATGGGGGAACCGAATTTGTCCCGTGCCATCACACGCCCCGTGGCATTGGTGCCAGAAGCATCGCGGCCAAGGGCCTCGCCAACCATGCGTCGCTGTGCCGTTGCCGCTGCCCACTCCGGGCCGCCGCCGATCTCGTCAATCTTCCCGACAAGAGCCCCGGCAACCGATGCGGTTCGGTTGTCGCCGTCGCGGGCCGCGCGCCCTGCGATGTCCCCGACACGACTACGCAGCCGTTGCAGCGTTTCCCAATCCACGGTGCCCGCTGCTGACGTGGGAGTGCGGCCCATAGTGGCGCCCGGCATGAACGGGGAAGGGGCGCCGGGGGAAGGCGCGGCACGCGTCAATTTGGCGATGTCGTCAGCTACCGACTTGAGTTCGGCCGGCATGCCTCCGCTGCCGGGGCCGAAAATGGTGCGGCTGGCGTCATCCAGCGATGCCGTGAGGGGAGCAACCGAGAACCGTGCATCGCGTGGGATCGCGTCGTAAAGCGCGTCAGTCAACGCTTTCATGCCCTGCCGCGCTCCTGGAGCTTCTGGATTGGTGCGGAACCCCAAACCCTCCCGCACCGTCGCCCCACGCGCCGCCGCATCGCCCTCACCCCGCATCAACCCTTCCGCCACTGCCACGCGGTTCGCATTGCGCTGCGCATCCACGTCGCGAAGCGCTGTGGCGGGAGACATGACGCCGGGCACCGTCTGCGCATCCGAGCGCAGGCCGCTTTCCAGCAACATCATCTGCGGATCGCGTGCGGCTACGCCGGCCGTAACGGGGGAACCTGGCAGGCGCCGGGTCGCATCGTCCGCACCCTCGCGCAGGCGCGTCACCAGCGTTTCCGGATCCGCGCTGTTGCGGAGTAGCGCCTCGCCGATGATTTTTTGGCGGCCCGTGTTGGTGAATGGCTGCACTCCAGCGGCAATGCCCTGCCCGACCATCCCGGCCAGCGTAGGAACCGCCGCACCCGTAACGCCGCCTGCCAACGCTGCGCCGATCTGCGCTGCCGGGCCGAACCCGTTCTCGCGCGCCACGCCACCCGCCGCGCCAGAGCCCGCAGCGCCGGTCACCTGCGACACGGGGGCCTGCATCAGCGCCGTTCCAATCCGCGCCACGGCTGGGTTAGAAGCGCCCTGCATCACGGCGCCAGCGCCCATGCTGGGGATCAGCGACGCGACGCTTTGCCCGACATCCGAGCGGATGCGTTCCCCGGGGGTGGATGGCGTCGGCAGTCCGGCAGCGTCGGCCGCTCCGGTCAGAATGTCCTTGCTGCTGTAGCCGGCGGGGATGTTCGTCCCGGCGAGGGCGTTGATCCCGGCTGTGATCGCACGCCCCGGCGCCCGCAACGCGTCGTACGCCATGCCGGGCAGTTGCCCAACGCCCTCTATCACGTCGCGCGCCCCGAGACCAAGCCCGCGCGCGAACGATTGGCCGACGCTGGGCGCATCCTTCGGCATGTTCGCCTGCGCGTACTTCAAGATGTCCGCTTCCGACGCGCCGTCCGGCGCCGTCACGATGAACTTCTTGCCGTCTGGCGATGTGATCTCGAATTCAGGCATCAGCGCACCGGGCGGATGGACCAACCGCCCCCCTGTGCCGGGGCTGTGGGCGACGCAAGCGGCGTGGCATCCGGCTGTGCATCAGGCGCGACCTCCTGCCACTTCCCGGCGCCGTGGATGATGTCCATGTAAATCTTCTTCAGGCGTGCAAGGTTTTGCGAAAACTGCTCTTGCGACTGCGACTGCTTCAGGCTTCCGTACACGGACTGGAGCATGGCGTTTTCCTTGTCGGAAACAGCACCCAGCGCCGCCCCAGTCGGGCTGCTGGCGCGCATCTCCTGCAACTTGTCGAACGCGATGTTCGCGCCGATGCCTTCCAACAGGTGCGCCACGTCAGATGCGCCAGTCCCGGAAATGCCAGACAGGAACGTGGCGCCGGGGCCGGCAGTGGGAAGCGTGGACGTCGCCACCAACTTGCCGATGCGGTCAATGTCCTCGGTCACGATGTTCCCCGCGCGAACCGTCGCCTCCGTGCGCTTGCCTTCCTTTGCTTCCTTGTCCCGCAGCGCCATGTCGGTTTTGCTGCCTGGGATCACTTCCATGCGCACAGTCTCGCCGCCGCCCGGCAGCGGTTCTCGAACGTAACGGTAATCGGCCGGCGGCTGGGTGCCGTAGCTGGTGCCGCCGCTTACGGTGACGTTCGTGCTGGGTCCACGCACCTTGGCTGCGATCAGGTCACGCGCGGCTTGTTGATATTCCGGCGTGCCCGGCTGAAGCCCGGCCGCAGCCAACAGCCGCTCAGTGTCATTGGGCTGTGGCGCCTGCGCCATGGCGATCTGTCGCGCGCCCGCCGCCTGCTGTTGGAAAATCTGCGCCCAGCCCTCGCGGCCCATCGCCAAGGCGCGTTGGGCGCGCTGTTCCAGTTCTTCTGCGCGTGCCAGCCACATCTGCCTACCCTCTGGCGTGCGCGGCTGCGGCAAGCCCCCCTGTGCCGGCGCAGCGGTGGGGATCGTCTCGCCACCCTGTTGCGGCAGCCACTGACGCACGTTGCGCACATAGTTCGGGTCGCCGCCGCCGTTGTAGGCGCGCAGGGCGATGTCCTGATGCTCCGGGTTGTTGAAATCTGTAGCGCCGGATGCGCGCCCCTTCGCGGTGTAGTAACGCAGCATGAAATCAACGTTGGCAGCGGGGTCGGTACGCAAGGCCGGATCAAGTGGCGCGACCCCATACCCCGGGTTGCGCGCGGTGGCTTCCTGAATTTGCCCAAGCCCGACGCTGCGTCCGCCGTCTCCCACGGCGCCCGGACGGCCGCCGCTTTCCTGCTTCACAATCGCCAGCGCCAGAGGAAGGGGCACCCCTTCGCGCTGAGCCACCGGAGCCACAAGCGACGTCAGTTCTTCATCCGACATCGCCCCGGGCGCGGGCAACCGCTGCTGCGCCACCGGCTGCCTCGGCGCAGGCGCCCCGGCCAGCATCGTGTCGGGCTGCTGCGGCGGCGTCATGGGGGTCATCGGCCCGAACAGCGCCGCATCCTGCTGCCGCCGCAAGTCTCCCGCCGCCTTGATCTCCTTGTCACCCTGCCCCTGCTCATACCCACCCACAAGCGCCTGCGCGAGCCGCGCGAGCCCTTGGTAAGGCGACTGGATCGGCGACGTGTCAGACCCCGCCTGATACAGCGCCGAGCCTTCCTGCCGGCGCCGCAGGGCGTTGGCAAGTTCCGGGTTCTGAAGGTAAAGCGCCGTCAGCGATTGGCTCATCTCACCCCCACTTGCGGATGCCAGCGCCGCCGAGCACGCCAGCCAGGCCAAACAGCCCACCCAGCGCCGCGTTCTGCTGCTGCTGCTGTGCATTCCACTGCGCCAACTGGCCTTGATACTGGGTTTGGTATGCCCCCATCACGTCGGTCGGCGCAACGTTGGTTGCCGGCGGGGCTGTCGCTTGAGGCGCCGTCACCTGGCTACCCGTGAGCAGCGCGGCGGCTTCGTTGATGGGAATTGCTCGCAACGCACGGGCCGCGTCGATTCCCTGGTTTACGAAATCCCCCGCCTTGAGGTCGATCCCTAGCAACGCGTCGTTATAGCTCCGGCGGAAAGCATCCATTTCACGATTGAACCCCTCGCTCCCCGCTGTCAGCCCTGAATTGTAAAGTCGCTGGCGAAGCTGCTCTTCTTGCTGGTCAAAGTTCGGCTGCATGCGCCCCTTTAGCGCGTCAATCGTCTTAGTGCGGAATGAATCCCAGTCCGTATCTACGGGCGACGCAAGATTGGTTCGCACCGCATCCAGCATCGTGTTTGCGGTTTCGCCGTAGGTCGTGCGCGCTTTCGTCTGAAGATCGTAAAGTCTCTGCTCTTCCGGGCTCAGTGTGGTCGTTTGCGTCCACTGGTCTTGTCCAGGCACGGTCGGCGTCGGCTGGCTTTGAAGCGATTTGCGGAAACCCGCCTCGTCAAACACCACCGGCACCGCCGTGGGGTTGCTCCCGGGCATCTGCTCCATCGTCTCGGGGTTGTAGTTGTTCCCGCCGTACTCGAACGCCGCCCGGCGCTTGTTCTCGGCGTCCACCTTCGCCCGTTCGGCCGCAACCTGATCCTCGATCCACTTGTTGCGGTCCATCGGCGCCGCGCCCTGCGTGTAGGTCACAGAACCATACGGCGTGACTTGGTTGACGCGGTTGAGCGTCGCCTGCAAACGGGCGGTGTCCGCGTTGGCCTGCGACTGCGCCTGCGCCGTGACGGTGGGGTCCGGTGCCGGGGGCGGGGAACTGCTAGACTTGCCCATTACGCCGCCTCCTTCATCCGCCACCGCACGGCGTACTGCCCGGCCATCATCCCGAAGATCACCGCGTGGCGCCCCTGTGCGAACTGGTGCCGCAACGTGGCCTCGCGCTTCATCCCGATGCCCTCGTTGAACCGCAGCGCGCGCTCGTTGTCGTGCGGGATGCACGTCCAGACCTTGCGGACCTTGTATTGGTCGAACGGGATCGCCAGCAGGTCCCGCACCGTCTGCGGCTGCGCCCACAGCGGCGACACGCTCGCCATGCTGATTTGCACCGTGCCGGCCTGCGGGATGAAGTCGTGGTAGACAATCGCCCCCAGCGGCCGGTCGCTTGCCGACACAACCGCGATGGCGCGGCACGGACCAAACCCCACGTCGCCCACATGCGGCAACTGCTTGGCTACCCACGCCGCCACGCGCTCGTCCTGGCCGAAGATGAGTTTGTTCGACCTCATCCGACCATCGCCCCACGCTGATACGTAAGCGAAATGCTCATCAGGTTCAGTTCGATATTGTTCGCCGTCACCAGAAAATGCGGCGCCAGCGCGTAGCCGATCCCCCACACGCTCACCCAGTTGGCCTGCAACGTCATCCCGCTGCCCCACACGCCCACGTCCCACAGCGACACATCCCAGATGGCGGCGGTCGTGGTACTGGTGGCCGGCGTGGTGCGGGACGTGTTGTTGAAATCCACGTCAATGCCGAAGCTGACGGTCACGACGTCCGTGGCCTGGAAGATCGGCCGCGCCATCTGCGCAACCTTCATCACCCCTTCGCCGCCAATATACTGATACGAGCCGCGATACTCGGCGTTGATGTTGTTGCCGTCGTCGCTGGTGCCGTGGTCGGCGCGATACACCACCCCGGTTTCGTTGCCGAAATACGGCTTGGCGTCGTGCAGCACCCAAGACCGGGCGTTCTGCCCGGTCCATTTGCACCATGCGCCGGTCAGGGTGTTCACCACGAACTGCCAGTAAACGCCATCGCCCTGCGGCACGTTGAAGATGAGCATGTTGCCGGCGGGGTAGAGCGTGGCGCACCAGCCGTCTTCAAGGCGATAGGACCGCATCGCCGTCGTCACCGCGTTGCCGATCTTCTTCGAGAGCGCCACGGCACTGGCCTGCGACTGCCCCAGCGCGAGGTAATGCGCCATCGGCTGGAACCCGTCCTCGCACAGTAGCACGCAGTCCGGGCCGACGCGCACGACGCTGCCAGGCCCCGCCACCGGCAAGCCCACCTCGAACCGCGCCGACAGCACCCATGCGCCCGCGCCGGGATAGTCGCCCGTGAAGATCAGCACTTCGCCCTGATCGCTCACCACGACGAACATCTCGTTCGCGCCGGCCGCTGCGTTGTCGCGCGTCCACGTCGCAATCTTGGTGATGACGCCGCCTTTTGTCAGCAGCGGGCCGAGGTCGTATTCCGTGAGCGCGCCCTGATACTGCCCCACCGGCAGGTAATAGACACGTGCCGTGCCCGTGCGGGCGTAGTAGACGCGCTGGTTGTAGACAGCCACCCGCGAGAACGCAAAGGCCGGCGCCACGCCGCCAACGGTGTTCACGGCCGCCACCATCGTGGCTCCGTTATAGACCTGCGGCGTGTCGGTGCCGTTCACCGCAAGCAAGTAGTGGCCGCCGGCCGTGCCGTAGTTCACCCAATCCCACGCCGTTTCCGTAAACCCCGTGGCGAGGCTGGCCGGCGTGCTGGTGGTCACGTCAAACCACGTATCCCCCACGGCAGCCAGCAGCGCATCGGTCGCAGCCGAATACGCCGCCAGCGTATACACCGGATCGGCAACCGTCGTGTCGCAGTGCTCGGTGAAGCCCCGGCGCAGGCGCGGGTACGTCGTCTCGGGGAACCAGTTCACCAGCGTTTCCGCCTCGTCCGGCTTCATTGCGTCGAGCGCGTCGGACGCGTTCCATCCCCCTGTGGCGACGGGGAACGTGTAAGGCCGGGCGACTTGCGTGGGGCGGGTGCGGAGCATTAGGTGACGTGGCCCCAAATCTTGCCTTCGCAGACAAGCCGCGCGTGCGTGTGGGAACCGAACCCGTATTCGACGCGGATGGATTGGATCGAAGCGCCTGCGGCATGCTTCGCGCGCATCTCACGGATTTGCTCATCGGTGAAACGCGCGTTGCGGCGCTGCGCGCCGCGCTTGAAGCGCCCCCGTTCCACTGCATCCTTCGTGTTCTGCTGTGTGGTGGCGACGTAGAGATGACCTGGATTCACGCACAGCTTGTTGTCGCAGTGGTGGCAGACGTACAGCCCCTTGGGCACTTCGCCGTGGGCGCACTCCCACGCTGCGACGTGCGCACCGATCCATCCGCCTTTCTTGCCGCCGCGACCAACGCCGCCATAGCCGCCACCGCCCACGGTGCCCAGCCACAGCCAACATCCGCTGTTCGGCTCCGGGATGGACAGGCGGCCCAAACGTTCGGCTAAAGGCGCGCGCCCACGGATCACGGTCCCCTCCCAGGCCAGAAACCATCGGCCACTGACGCACTCGTAATCAGATACGGCACCTTCCGCCGGTTCAGGCTCAGGATCGGATTGCCGCCGTCGCGCGCCATGGAAATCTCGGTCAGTTTCTCATAGTTCGCCAACGACACGCTGAAATCGAACCCCTTCGCGGCCCAGAAGCGATACTTCAGCCCCTCGATCATCAGCCGGTCGTCGTAGATGCAGGTGTCCGTGTCGGCGGTGAACTTCTCCTTCGTGGTGTAGGAGTAGGCGCCCGGAGTTGGCGTCACGGTGGACTGTGCCCAGTAGGACGAGAGGTATTCGTACACCATCGGTCCGGGTGTGTCGTTCTGCCCCGGCGGCGGGAACAGGCGGAACATCTGCACGATGTTGGTGTTCGGCGCGTTGCGGCCCAACTGACGGTAGTTCCGGCGCGGCGTCAGGGCAACGATACCGCTGCGGAGGTACTGATCCTCCTGCGGCGATAGCGGCCCACGCAACTGCCAACGGTTGCCGCGATCCCACTGCGTGTCATCCACGAACGCCACGAAGTCCACAGGGACCGGATAGCTGTCCTTGGAAATGATGATGCTGACGCCAACGCCTGTGGCCGTGGCCGGCGTGTCCATCGTGATACTGCCGGGGATCGAAGACGCCGCCGTCACCACGCGCGGATAGGCTACGATGTTGGTGCCCTGAACCACCCACAGCGACGGATTGGACGCGATGCTCGTCGTGTCGAAGCTGATGTTGCTGACAGTCTTGCTGCCCTGCACCGTGTCCCCAGTGCCGACAAGCGCGGCCGGGACTTCCACGATGTATTGCGTCTGAAGCGCGGTCCAGTCCTTGCGCGACAGCAAGTCAGCGCCCACCGCGTTGATGAGCGCCAACATCTGTTGCGTGGTCTGGTCAGTGGACCCGACAACCTGCGTTGGGATGGCCATCCCGCCCAACTCAGCGCAGGCCGTCTGCACCAGCGTGAGAAGGGTGCTGCCCATGGCTTACGCCGACAGGTTGCGGAACCACTTCCCGCCGGGGGCCGACGTGGTGGCGAAGTAGATCGCAGCCTTGCCGGCCGCCTGCGCAACACCGGTCGCGGTTGCCACGCCGTTGATGGTGTCGGTGCCGGCGCCGAACACCTGCATGCTGTCGGCCGCGTCGGAGTTCTGAAGCATGAACACCATGCCGGCCTGCGCCAACGGAAGCTTCACGCTGTCCGCAGCGGTCGCCACCACGGTGACGTTCGCCATCACGCCGGTAAGCTGCGTGGCGTTGGTCTGGCCGCCGCCCGCCGCAGCGGTCACAGCGTCCGTTGCGCCCCCGAGGATCACGGCAGACGCGCCAGGCGCCGGGGGGCCGAACTCCACCCAGAAGGCGGTCGGGCTGGTGCGGGTGACAGTCACGACCGAGCCGCCGGGGATACCGACAGAAGCGTTCGCGCTGCCGCCGTTGAGCGTGCCAGAGGTCGGAGGAAACAGCAGGCCGGTGACGGTGCTGATGTTCGCGATCACCGCCGCGTCGCCCACAGGGAACGCGCTGTCCAGCGTGCAGGCCGTGGTGCCGGCAGCCGTGGTCAGCAGCGCGTAATCGCCTGCGTAGACCTTGGGCGTGCCCTGCGTGGTGCCAGTGGCCGTGATGGACTTGATCGTGATGCCGACACGCGACGCCAGAGCCGGCGGCATGCCAAGCGAAGCGAGGTCTTTCGCGAGAGCGCTCATGCGCCGTCTCCTTGAGGGGGGTCACTGTTGGCAAAGCCCGCGCCCATCGCGAGCCCGACGGCAAGTCCGGCGCCGTCAAAATCCTGGGGGGACGGCTGTGCGGCTGCCCGCCCGCGCCGTGCCGGCTGCTGTGCCGACGGCTGCGCAGCTTGCTGCCGCGCGTTGTCGATCAGCAGCGCCACCTGCGCCTTCAGCACGTCGATTTCGGCATCGCGCTTCTGCAACTCGGCTTCCATCTCGCGCATCGGGGCCGACGCCGCCGACTTGTCCATCAGCGCTTGCGCCTTCTGCTTCCATTCGCGCGCGCCCATGCCGAGCCGGCGAAGTCCTTCCTCGCTGATGTCGGCGAGCATCTCGACGGTGAACACGCGCATGCCACGCAGGTGTTCCACGATCTCTGGCGCCGAGGGGAACAGCACGGCCAGCGGAGTTCCTTCCGCGTCGGCCTGGCGCCCTTCCTCGAAGGCCCGCCACTGGCGGGGGTGCGTGATCTTGTGGAACTCGGTGGCTTCCACCACCGTCTCATCCCGTTCGCCCGGGTGCCGCACGCAGAAAAGCGTCTGCTGGATGAAGATCGGCCGGCCGGCGGCGTCGGATGCAGCCTTGTCCAGCCGCTTGCCCACACGGAACTGCACGTGCCGGCGATCCGCCTGGATCACCATCCCGCCGTGGTTATAGTCCGCGAGGTCAAAGGTGAGGTCGCTCATTCAGCCTCCAAGGGTTGGCGGGGGCCGAAGCCCCCGCTTTGCCGTTAGTCGTCAGCCCCGATGGCCGGGAAGTTGAGAACAGCCGCAGCGGTGTTGCTGGCGGCGGTGGCGACCAGCGTCAGCCCAGTCACCTTGGCCGAGTTGCCGGCGGAGGCCCCGCCGATACGGCCAGCGGTGCTGGTGCTGGACAGCACGGTGTTGGCCGCGCTCGACGTGGCAGCATTCACCGCAGCCGCGTAGCCCGCCACCTGGACCCAGAAACCCTGGCCGCTGGTGGCGGTGCCGCCGGCCTTGCCCACCAGTTTGCCGAGGAACCCCTTGGCAGTCGTGTTCGACAGCGCCGAAGTCGCAAACGACGACATGGTGGAAATCACCACGATATCGTTCGCGGTGATGCTGGTAGCCGCTGTGACAAAAATCCACTGCCCGGCATTCCCGCCGTTCACGCGGGTTCCCACCTGAAACGGCAAGCCGGGATACTCCGGCGTGCCGCTGCTGGTGGTGTAGGGCGTGTAGACGCCGGTGAAATCGACGCCCTCCAGCCCAATGGGGAGATTGGTGCCGCTCATGTGCGTGCCCTCCTTAGGCGGTGAGCACGCCCTGCAAGCGTGCGTTCGACAGGGTGAGGTTGCCGGCCCAGCCGATCAGCTGAACCATCGCGTCCTGGTTCACGGAGTAACGATCAGGGTTGATCGGCACCATGTTCCGGTCGCGGTGCGGCTTGAAGTGGAGGTACTTCGTGTTGATGAAGTACATCTTGTTGGCCGGCGCGCCGCCCGTGGTCGGGTTGGTGTCGGACGAATAGCCCTGGAAGCCGCCGTCCAGAACCACGTTCACGCTGCGGCCCGACCCGTAGTACTTCAGGCTGGCAAAGCCGGCGCCCGCAACCTTCTCGTCGGTCACGCGCTGGATGGCCTGCATGCTCTGGAGGTACAGGTTGTAATAGTTGTTGTCGGCCACGATCAGGTCGAACCCGTCGTTGCCGCGCACCAACTGAAGCGCAACGTTGTTCATGTACTGCTGGATGTTGGCGTTCGTCGCCGCCGCGCCGCCGTCCGTCACCGCGCTGTACGTGATGTTCTGCCAGAAGGTCCACGTCGCACGGTCGATACCGCCGATGGTGCCGGAGCCCGGCGCCGTCGAGATGAGCGCCTGAAGGCCGTTGATCTGCCCCGTCGCGGTGCCGTCCGAGTAGATGTCGTAGGACAGACCGTTCTTGATCGTGTCTTCGGCGTTGGACAGGCGCGTCTTCAGCAGGTCAATCACCGCCTCCTTGCCCGAGTTCTGGAGCATCTCCAGGCCCGAGATGGAGATGGCAACCGCGCTCTGGCGGATCGGAAACTCGGCGCTGGTGATCACCTCGCTCGGCGAGATGTTCAGCACCTCATAGCCGCTGTAGCGCTTGTACGTGCTGTTCTGCGCGTAGGTGAGCGGCTGGGTGATCGTGCGGCCGCCGCTGAACGACTCGACGTTGCCGCGCTCGTTCAGATACATCAGCAGGGCGTTGTTGCGCAGCACGTTGTTGGCAACGTCCGGCGCACGGTTGCGAAGGGTGGTGGTGACGATTTCGGAAAGGTTGGGCGATGCCATCGCCATGAACTCCTATGGGTCGAGGCTCAGTTGAGCCGTCCATCCCAAGCAGCTTCGAGCATGCCCTTGATGGTCTGCGGACCTTTGGGCGCCCCCGGAACCGGCATAGACCCGCGCACGGAAACGGCTTTGGCCTTGGCAGCGGCGGCGGCTTTCGCGCGCGCGTCCTGCTCGGCTTTGGCTTTCGTCTCGGCTTCGGCGGTCTGGATTGCCTTCCACACTTCGGGGTGCGCCCGGCATGCCATTTCGTAGGCGGTTTCCATATCCTTGGCGACCCCTGCCTGCATCAGCGCGCCCATAGCGGTGCGGACGGCCGGAAAGTGGGGGTGCTTGGGATCGGAGGCGAACGACTGGATGGATTGCTCCACCGTCGCACTTTCGGCCTCCTGCGCCTTTTGCTGCTGGGACACGATGAACTGCTTCAACTCGTCAACTTGGCGCTGAAGAGCCGTCACAGGGTCGGTGGTTTGCGGCTGCGCGGCTGGTGCCGGCGCCTGCTGTTGGTGCTGCGGCGCAAACTTCGTCAGGTCCACGCCATACTGACGCGCGAGGATTTGGATCGCCTCAACGGGGCGTTCCTCCAGCACCTTCTGCGCCTCGAACAATGAACGCACCGCCTGTTCCGGCGCTATCCCGCGCGCGGCGTAGAACGGCTTGTAGGCCTCAAGAACTTCCGCAACCGGGCTTACCGGCTGCTGCGGCACCTCGGCCCGGGGCGCTTCGGCGGTCGGGGCTTGCTCTTCACTGGCGGGTTCCTCTTCCTGCGTGGCTTCCTCGGCCTGCGCGCTGGTGAACCGCCCGCGCTCGTCACGCTGCGGGCCTTCGGCTTCGGGCTGCGCTTCTGCCGAATGTTGTTCCCACGCCGCGCTGATCGCCGAGGCGAGGTCAGCCGCCGGGGATGCCGGGGCTTCGTGCTCGGCGGCGGGCGCAACGGGGAGTTCGGTCTCGCTCACTCAGCCTCCAAAATCCGTGTCTCGCCCCACTCGCTCAGCGTCTCAGCCGGCGGCGGGACGTGGCCCTGCTCAAGCATCTCGTATGCCTGCGCTACCGCCTTTGTAATGGCTTTGCCCTGGTCCTCGGCGGGTTTCCGGCTATTCCGGCTATCGTTGCCCACTTCGATCAGCCCGTGCGCCTTCGTGACCTCGCGAAACCGGCTTTTGCTGTCGAAATACTGCCCCGTGGCAGGGTGCTGGGCGTGGTCCATCGTGTCGCGGATGATGTAGGGCGTGCGACGCGGTGCCGGCTTCCAGTGGGTCACGTCCACCCAGCGGCCGTCGTGCCAGATGTACTTTGACTTGCTCACGCCACCTCCAACAGCAACATCAGCGCCCGCTCATCCCGCAGCCGCCCCAGCGCCTCACGCGCCTCGCCCACGTCCATCCGCGCCAGCACAGCGGCAGCCCGCGCGGCCTCTGCGGTGTCCGGCGCCAGCGCCAACGCCTCCTCCAGTTCCAACCGCAGCACCGTGCGTTCTACAGCGGCCCGTTCAGCCTCACGGCGCTGGGCAGCAGCCAAAGCGCGCTCGCGACGGCTCATGCTTCGGCAAGTTCCTGCTTGGCGCCGATCACACGTCCATCCGGCCCCGTCTCCAGCGTCAGCTTGCGAG
>ERZ650309.376-NODE-376-length-22281-cov-8.855170_pt1 | contig 22281 bp, 20 predicted proteins | sample MGYA00376245_ERZ650309 | MGnify/ENA primary metagenome ERZ650309 (study PRJEB26733, sample SAMN07839294) | wastewater metagenome | biome: urban; feature: wastewater treatment plant; material: waste water | place: USA: North Carolina | collected 2016-04-26 ...
AAACAACCTAAATAAGTAGGTTTAGATAGATTTTTCATATACAGTGTGTAACCCTTGCTCTAATCTTTGCCAAACTTTCATCAACCAACAATACACCATTACGATAAACCACTCGTAATTGATTTTGTTGTTGGCCTAAATCTTGTTCACGAATGGTTTGATATAAGCCATCGCTATTTTTCACTAAAGCCAAACGACCTTTTTTGCTACGTTTACCACTGTCAGTAATTGGGTCTTTAAACACATCACGCCAAACACCATTAACACACACCGCAGAGGCTTTCATGGCAAATTTTTGGGTATCACGATTAACCTTTTGTAATAACTCGCCACCCATGCCAAAGGCAATGTTATCTGCCGATAAACCGCGTTTTGTCATTTCGACTAAAATCGCTTCAATGCTGCTTAAACAAATACCATCACCTTGAATCACCCGTACACAATCAGGCAACACTTTAAAACCTTTGCTGTTGGTACGAAAACCAAATTTCGCCATCAACTTTTCAATGGTGGTGCTCACAATTTGCACAGGGTCACCACTATCAGGACGAATCACTAATGTGCCACCACTATTCATCACCGCATCGCGTAGCTCTGTACCCCACAAATTATCAATCGCATTCCACAAATCATAAGAATCGCTAACCACCGCCACCAATTTGCCTTGCCCCGAAAATTGTTTGAGCATATTGGCATACGCAGCTTGTTCGCCATCACGACCCCAACTGGTAATGGTGCTGTGTTCAGCAGCAGGAATCGAAAAACCTGCCATCGGCTCTTGATAATAACGACGTGCAGCGACAATCGCGCTTAACGTATCTGTGCCCATAAAGTTAACTAAGTGCGCCATACCACCCAATGCGGCGGACTCGAAGGAGCTTGCGCCTCTTGAGCCGAAGTCGTGGAGCTTAAAAAGTAAACCCTCCATGTTATCGGCTGTTCGTGCTAAATAACGGGCAATTACTTGTTTGCAAGCATACGATACACTGGCCACTGTGGTCGGATACCACACCGCTCTTAACAAAGCTGTTTCGATATAACTGGTTAACCATGCACAATTGTCATCGGTGTTTTTGACTTGCACTAAGACGTTGTGGGTATTAACCAATGAGCCTTCAGGTACGGCTTGAATCTCAATCGGCAAATAACCATTATAGGTGTCTAAAATGTATTGCCAGCCTGTTTTGTTAAACGGTAAACCATGAGCAACTAATACCGCTTCTGCTTCATCAATATCTGCTTGAGTAAACGGCTTTAATAACGTTTGTTTAATAAAAGCCTGCAAGCCAAAAAATAAAGTTTGCTCAAACATGCCACCACGGGATTCAATGTAACTAGAAACCACAGTGGTATTAGCAGGATATTGCACATAGTGTGAGGCTTTATAAGAATCGGCATTTAATAAGATGTTGCTCATGATGGAATCCCCAACATTGATTTAAATTTCACGACTAAATCGGTCTATCCAATTTAGCTTTTAGGATTAAGTAGAATCCCTACTTAATCTTGACGACTTAATTATTGTCTTAAAGACACTAATTGTCAAGCTGATTTTTACTGCACTTACGCATTTCATCGAAATTAGTGCGTTTTGTGAGCATAAAACCGTTGAAAACGGTTGAAATGTGAGCAAATAAGCGATAACCGCGTCAGTGCTAATAAGGTTATAATTTAAAAAATTTTTGAGCCATCACTGCCATGACCACTTTTAACTCCGAAGCCGAATTTTTGGCGGCTTATAATATTCATGATTATCCTGTGCCATTGGCTTCGGTGGATGTCTGTATTTTTACCTTGCACCAACAAACCTTAAAAGTGTTATTGGTTAAACGTAAAGATTATCCCCACAAAGATAGATGGGCATTGGCAGGTGGTTTTATTGATATTCAACAAGATACGCACCTAGAAAATACCGCATTACGAACATTAAGCAAAAAAACTGGTGTGGCTACACCCTATTTGGAACAATTAGCGACTATTGGTAATGGGCAACGTGATCCTCGCGGTTGGTCAATGACGGCGGTGTATTTTGCCCTCATTCCTTATGTTGAGTTATTGCAAACAGGCACAGAACTCAGCCAATGGTGTGAGGTGAATTTGGCTTTAAATTTAGACTTGGCTTTTGATCATCGGCAATTATTAAGCTTAGCGTTGGAGCGTGTTCGCGCTAAAGTGTTATATACCTTAATTCCTGCCCATTTAATTAGCTCACCTTTTACCCTCACCGAACTACAACGTGCCTATGAAATTATTATGGGACATGAGATTGAGAAAAAATCGTTTAGACGGCGTTTGGAACGCGAACAAGTGTTAAATGAAACGGGGCAAATTAAACAAGAAGGGGCTGGCCGACCTGCTGCCTTATATACCTTAAAGCCTGAATGTGCGGTATTTAATTTTAAAAGACAGTTGGAACAACTACCAACAACGAATTAATTTGTCGTCTTAAATATAGAAATCGTTTATCTAAACCCTAAGCCGTCTATAATTCGGCCTTATTACATTTGTTTATTGGATACGCACTCATGTCTCGTAAGCCGCTTGTTTTGGTCGATGGCTCGTTTTATATCTATCGCTCCTTTTTTGCTCTGCCCCCCCTTTCCACCAAAGACGGCCAACCGACAGGTGCAATTAAAGGCGCGTTAAACGCTCTCAATAAATTACTCAAACAATATCAACCTAGCCATGTTGCTGTTGTTTTTGATGCAGGTGGCGCAACCTTTAGACATGAATTATCTGCTGATTACAAAGCCCACCGTCCGCCTACACCCGATGACTTAAAAGCACAATTTGCCCCTTTACAAGACATTGTACGGGCGATGGGTTTGCCTGTGTTATTAGAGCAAGGCGTCGAAGGGGATGATATTTTAGGCACATTAGCGGTTGAAGCAGCCAGTCATGGTTGGGATGTGATTATCTCAACGGGCGACAAAGACATGGCACAATTGGTGAATGAGCGTATTACCCTTGTTAATCCGTTTATGGATACGGTGCTAGACACAACAGGCGTAGAGGCAAAGTTTGGCGTTAAACCGAGTCAAATTATTGATTATTTGGCTTTAGTTGGCGACTCTTCTGATGGTATTGCGGGTGTGCAAGGTGTAGGGCCAAAAACGGCGGTTAAGTGGTTACAAGAGCATGGCTCGATTGCCAATTTAATTGCCAATGCCGCCAGTATTAAAGGTAAAGTCGGTGAAACCTTTAGAAATAGCTTGCCACAAGTCGCGATGAGCCAACAGCTCGCCACCATTGATTGCCAATTAGCCTTAAAAGTGCATCCTGATGCGCTCATTCGTCAAACACCCCATCACGCTGCCTTAAAAGAGCTTTATCAACGTTTTGAATTTAATGCTTTATTAGCGAGTGTAGATGCGTCTGCTCTACCGACACTGGATGAACAAAGTGAACCCGAAGCCCCACCGATTAGCACTAAATATCATACGGTTACGACAACTTCGGCATGGTCAGCCCTGTTAGATAAACTTAATTTAGCCCCTGCTTTTGCCTTTGATACCGAAACCACTAGCCTAAATTATAAAGAAGCGCGGATTGTTGGATTTTCGGTGTCTTTAGTGGTGGGTGAAGCCTACTATGTGCCACTTGCACATAGTTATTTAGGTGCACCTGAACAACTTGACCGCGATACCGTTTTAAAACAACTGAGGCCACTTTTAGAAAACCCACATATTGGCAAAATTGGTCAACACTTAAAATACGATACCCATGTGTTAGCTAATCATGGCATTAACTTACAAGGTATTGTCTTTGATACCATGCTCGCTTCTTATGTGTTAGATGCCACCGCTACTCGCCATAATCTTGATGATTTAGCCAAACATTATCTTAACTATCAAACCACAACTTTTGAGGAATTAGCAGGCAAAGGTGTAAAACAACTCACCTTTGACCAAATTGAAGTAGAAAAAGCCAGTCATTATGCCTGTGAAGATGCCGATATTACCTTACGTTTAAAAGAGTTATTTGTGCCTAAATTATTGGCTGAGCCATCACTCAATCGTTTATTGCACGATATCGAAATGCCTGTTGCGCCGATTTTGCAACAGATGGAAGCGCGAGGCACTTTATTAGACTTTGCCCAACTGCAAAAACTCAGTCAGCAAATGGGTGAACGTTTAACTGAACTTGAAAAACAAGCGCACGACATTGCAGGCACAGTGTTTAACTTAGCCTCCCCAAAACAATTAGGTGAAATTTTATTTGATAAATTAGGTTTAGAAGGGGGCAAAAAAACCGCGACAGGCCAATATGCAACCGGCGAAAATATCTTAGAGCAGTTAGAACATCCTTTAGCTAAAGTCATTTTAGAGCATCGCAGTTTAAGTAAATTAAAAGGCACTTATACCGACACCTTGCCGAAAATGGCTAATCCCGTTAGCAAACGTATTCATACCTCGTATCATCAGGCAGTCACTGCCACAGGTCGTTTGTCATCGTCAGACCCTAATTTGCAAAACATTCCTATTCGTAGTGCTGAGGGTCGCCAAATTCGCCAAGCCTTTATTGCCGCAGACGGCTATCAATTAGTGGCTGCCGACTACTCGCAAATTGAATTACGGTTAATGGCACATTTAAGCCAAGATGAACGTTTATTACACGCGTTTAGCATGGGCGAAGACATTCACAAAGCCACTGCTGCCGAAGTATTTGGCATTCCTCTCAATGAAGTCAGCAACGAGCAACGCCGCAACGCCAAAGCCATTAACTTTGGTTTGTTATATGGCATGTCAGCCTTTGGTTTAGCTAAACAAATCAATGCCTCACGTAGCGAAGCCCAAGCCTATATTGATTTATATTTTAATCGTTATACAGGCGTTAAACGTTATATGGACAATATTCGTCATCAAGCGGGTGACAAAGGTTTTGTCGAAACCTTGTTTGGTCGCAAATTACCGATGCGTGATATTCATTCTAAAAACCCGAGCATTCGCCAAGCGGCAGAACGCGCTGCCATTAATGCACCGTTACAAGGCTCGGCAGCAGACATTATTAAATTAGCCATGATTGCCGTTGATGCTCAACTCAAACTGCAACAATTAGACGCTTATTTGTTATTACAAGTTCATGACGAATTGGTGCTAGAAGTCAAAAATGAGCATGTAGAACGCGTCAAAGCCATGTTGCCGATTGCCATGAGTGGTGTAGCCAATTTAGCTGTACCGTTATTGGTTGAAGTGGGTGTAGGCAAAAATTGGGACGAGGCGCATTAATTTTTATAAAATGCGAAGGTCTATTTTAAATGAATGGCTTATTATTGAAATATGCCATTCTCATCTTTTAACAACACATATTGTTGATAAGACACAAACTGTCGTTCACACCCTCATAATATCTTGTTTGCTACCGTGTTTATGCTATTTTACACTTAAAATTTTTACCATAAACAAGGAACTGTCACTGTGGATATGCCACAAATTACGCCCGAACAAGCTTTACAATATGCGCCTGATGATAGCTCGCTTAAAGCCGCAAAAAAATTAGCACCTGCTAATCAATGGCAACAACTTCATCTGCATCAAAGCGATGATAATTTAGCCATTTTATGGGGCGAAATTCGTGGCAGTGCCTTATATCAAAGTGCCATTTTATTGGCTGATAAATTTGTTTTTCATTGTAATTGTCCAAGCTTTAAACGCCCTTGTAAGCACAGTTTAGCCTTACTGATTTGTTATGCTCAAAGCCAAAATTTGTTTAAAACACAACAAGCTACCCCTGATTGGCTAAACAAACATATTGAAAAACATCAAACTAGCCAAGCCAAAAAACAAGAGAAAGCAGCTGCTCCTGCTAAAGTCGTTGATGAGGCAGCCCAAGCTAAACGTGCTGCCGCTCGTGAACAAAAAGTCAATGCGGCTACGGCTGAATTGCAACAATGGTTGGTTGATTTATTACGAACTGGTTTAGCACAAGCAAAAACCCTGAGTTATAGCCATTTTGAGCGCATCAAAAGCCGTTTAGTGGATGGCCAAGCCAGTGGTTTAGTGAGCATGATTGAAGATTTACAATCTGCTCTTGCCCATCAAGATTGGCAACAACGTGCGGCGGTGCAAGTGGGTAAAATTCAATTAATTTTGGCAGCTTATCAACGCATTGAGCAATTACCCGCTCCGTTACAAGCAGATGTTCGTAGCATCATTGGTTGGACTACCGCTCAAGAGCAAGTATTAGCCAATAGCGAAGCGGCTCAAGACTGGCTAATTGTGGGTAATCGTGAGTTGGAAGGTGTGAATGGTTTGCGTTATCGCCGACAATGGTTGTGGCATAAGCAACAAAATAAGGCAGCATTAGTGCTTCAGTTTGCGGCTGGTTTTCAACCGCTAGCCCCTGCATGGCCAAACAAACATCTGTTTAGCGCCGAAGTAGCTTGGTATCCCAGTGCATGGCCACAACGGATTGTCATTAAAAGCCAAACGCCACTGCAATTGGCCAGCACAACAACCATAGGTTTTAGCCATATTGAGCAAGCCTTAGAACATCAAGCACAAGCCCTCGCCCACAATCCATTTTTAGCGATTTTTCCAATGTTATTACAACAAGTTGTGCCGCATTATGATAATGGTCAACTCTGGTTAATTGATCAACAACAACAAGCCCTACCCCTCCAAGTTTTAAACAAAACATGGCCATTATTAGCGTTGTCAGCAGGACATCCGATTTGTGTGTTTGGCGAATGGGATGGTTATGTGTTAACAGGACTCAGTGCATGGACTGAAAACGAGGTGATTTCTTTATGAGCGCATGGCAACAACTCCAAGTCGCAGCATTATTAGGCACACAAAAAAACAGCCCAAGCCCTCAATGGCCAACAGAACTTGCGCCATTGATGAGTCAATTCGGCGAAAATAGCTTACTTAATCAATTAGCTGCGCTGAGTGCTTATCAACGTTGTGCTTTTAGTGCCATTACTATGGCCAATCCCACTCCATCATCTCCCGAAAGCTTAGCAGCAAGCACTAGACAACAACAAAAATGGCTTAGTTATTTATTAAGCTATGATGGACTAGATTATTTATTAGATTGGTTAAACCTCGCCAGCAAAAAACAAGTCGCTTTTCCTGCCGCTCAATTACCCGAACTATTAGACATTGGTTATAAACACAAAAAACTGCGTTTAGCGATTTGCCAAGTTTCTGGTCAACGTGGTGCTTGGTTGGCTGAACGTAATACCGATTGGCAATGGTTACAAGGGGGGCAAATCTCGCTTGAGAATGAGCAATTAAGTGACTATTGGCATACCGCCTCTGCGGCCAGTCGAGAGTTATTATTTGAGCGTTTACGTTTGGCTAACCCTGCTCAAGCACGCGATTTTTTACAACAAGTTTGGCGTGAAGAAGCGGCTACCACTCGCAAATTATTACTAGAAAAATTTTCGGCTAATTTAAGCATTGAAGATCACGATTTTTTAGAAAGTTGTTTAGACGACCGTAGTCGGGTTGTTAACGAGCAAACCGTTGAATTATTAGCGCGTTTACAAGGCTCTTTATTACAACAGCGTTTACAACACACACTTAGCCAACATCTGACACTCAAAAAAGGCTTAATTCATAAAAGCTTGCAGATTGAAGCTATTGAACAAGTGACTGATGTGTTGGAGCGTGATGGGCTAAATCCAAAAGCAGCCGATATTAAAAATGGCTTGGGTGAAAAAGCCCAATGGTTGCGAGATGTGATTGCTGGGGTGTCTTTAGATTGGCTATCTCACCATTATGAGTTACAAGCAGAAGCATTCATTCATGCGGCATTAAAAACTGACTGGGCAGAAGCCTTATTAACAGGGCTAAGCACAGCTGCGATTCGCCAAAAACACAACGTTTGGCTCAAAGCCTTACTCGATGTTGATAGCAAAAAATTGGCTTTGCCACGTTTTCGTTTATTTGATGCTCTATCAATCGCTGATAAAGAGTCTTGGTTATTGGCACATGCAGGACAAAGCAAAAAAGAACTCGAAAGAGGCTCGGTATTTATTCAATTTTTTTATCAAAGCCAACCGTGGTTATGGACGCATTATTTTACTATTGCGGTCATGGATGTTTATCAACAACAACTAAAACTACAACAGTCAAATAATCAATTAGGCCATTATTTAGCACGTTATGGCGATGCGCAATTAGCACAAAAAGCCAATCAATATCCTACTCAAATTATTAATACATGGTTGATGCGGATGGAGATTGAGCAGGCGTTTTCTTAGCAGCTTGACGACATTTATTGTCGTTATATCACTCAGGCTACTAGCCAAAACCAACACAACAATACATCATTCAACAATCAAATCTAAGGAAAAGCCAACATGACTAACGTACTCCGCCAACGTGCCGAACACCAATTTTTACACGAACTCGATGCCCTTGCTGCTCAAGACCATAAAACTAAACCGCCGCAATGGAAACTATCTCCTCAAGCTGTCGTCACTTATTTATTGGGTGGCAAACTAGATAATGGCGTTGAAATTACCCCCAAATACATTGGTAATCGTCGTTTAATGGAAATTGCCGTTGCTACCTTAGCCACTGACCGTGCTTTATTGTTATTAGGTGTACCCGGTACAGCAAAATCTTGGGTGTCTGAGCATTTGGCTGCCGCGATTAGTGGTGACAGTAGTTTGTTGGTACAAGGCACCGCAGGCACTAGCGAAGAGTCGTTGCGTTATGGTTGGAACTACGCCATGTTATTGGCCAAAGGGCCTAGTGCGGAAGCTTTAGTGCCTAGCCCGATGCTTAACGCGATGAAGGACGGAAAAATTGCCCGTGTTGAAGAGTTAACGCGTATTCCTGCTGATGTCCAAGATACCTTAATTACCCTGTTATCCGAAAAAACCTTGCCTGTTCCCGAATTGGGCAGCGACTTTCAAGCGATTAAAGGCTTTAACGTGATTGCGACTGCCAACAATCGTGACAAAGGCGTTAACGAATTATCCTCTGCGCTTAAACGCCGTTTTAATACCGTGATTTTGCCTGTGCCAGATAATTTAGAAGAAGAAATTAGCATTGTGCAAAATCGTGTTGCTTCGTTGGGCAAAGTGTTAGAGCTTCCAGACAGTCCACCTGCCATTGAGCAAATTCGTCGTGTGGTGACGGTGTTTAGAGAGTTACGTTCTGGCGTAACCGAAGACAAAAAAGCGCAACTTAAAATGCCCAGTGGCACACTCAGTACCGCTGAAGCAATCTCGGTGATGAGTAATGGTTGGGCATTAGCTTCGCATTTTGGTGATGGCTTAATGACCGCTCATGACGTGGCAGCTGGGTTAATGGGGGCGGTGTTAAAAGACCCTGTGCAAGACCGTGTACCTTGGCAAGAATATTTAGAAACAGTCATGAAAGAGCGTGATGGCTGGAAGGATTTATACAGAGCGTGTAAGGCATTGGATTAGTTTTTAGGAAGAATCGTATGAGTGATATTGCCATCTATACCAACAGCTCTGGCCATGTTGAAGTCACCATTGAGCAAGACAGTGTTTGGCTTAACCTCAATCAATTAAGCCTGTTATTTCAACGAGATAAATCTGTTATTTCCAGACATATTCGTAATATATTTATTGAGCATGAATTAGAGCGGGTTTCAGTTGTTGCAAATTTTGCAACAACTGCTAATGATGGCAAAAATTATCAAGTTGAACATTTTAATCTTGATGTGATTATTTCTATTGGCTATCGTGTCAAATCACAAGAAGGTGTACGTTTTCGCCAGTGGGCAACACGTTTATTAAAACAACACTTAACGCAAGGCTACACACTCAATCAGCAACGATTACAAGAAAACAGTCATGCCTTAGAAGCAGCACTACGCTTGGTAAAGCGCACCGCCGAAAGCCAAGCCTTAACCCTTGAGACTGGTCGAGGACTTGTTGATATTATTACCCGTTACACCCACACTTTTTTATGGCTACAACGTTACGATGAAGGATTATTGAGCGAACCTACAGGCATAATCGGTGGTCAACTTGCGCCCTTAGATGTCGCTCGTCATGCCATTTCTGTATTAAAAAGCAACTTAATTGCTAAAGACGAAGCTAGTCCCTTGTTTGGCATTGAACGTGATGAGGGGTTAGCGGCTATTTGGGGCAATCTAGAACAAAGCATTTTTGGCGAAGCGGCCTATCCTAGCATTGAAGCGAAAGCGGCTCATTTATTGTATTTTATCATCAAAAATCATCCGCTTACCGATGGCAACAAACGCACGGCTGCTTTTTTATTTGTCGATTTTTTACATCGTAATCAACGTCTATTTGATGAAAATGGCTCACCGATTATTAACGATATTGGCTTGGCGGCTTTAGCGTTATTAGTAGCCGAATCGCGGCCTGATGATAAAGATATTTTGATTAAACTTATCATGACTATGCTATCGACTGCTACTTTGAGAACAACACCATGATTCATTTATTGGGGATTCGCCATCATGGGCCGGGGTCGGCACGGAGTGTACTCAGTGCGCTAAATGCCTTGCAACCTGATTTAATTTTGTTGGAAGGCCCACTCGAAGCAGAAGCCATTTTACCCTTTGCCAATCACCCTGATATGCAAGCGCCTGTCGCGGTATTGGTTTATGGCAATGTTGCCGAAGAAAACGAACCTCGTGCTTCATTTTTTCCTTTTGCCGAATTTTCGCCCGAATGGCAAGCCATTCAATATGGTTTAAGACAACAAATCCCTTTACGTTTTATTGATTTACCGCAAGCCTATAACCTTGCAGATAACTGGCTTGCTCCTGCTTCACCCACTCCATCAGAGAATGTCTCTCCCTCTGAAAGTGGTGAAGTTAGGCGCGATATCATCGACCCTATTGGTTTATTGGCACAAGCCGCAGGCTATTATGACAGTGAACGTTTTTGGGAGCATTTAGTCGAACAACGTCCTCATGTGGGTGAGGTCTTTCAAGCCATACATGAAGCCATGTCGGCGATTCGTGAGCAAGTGATTGACGATGGCAGCCCGCGCCAACAACGTGAAGCCTGCCGCGAAGCCTATATGCGTCAATGTTTGCGTCAAGCCGAAAAAGACGGTTATCAACAAATTGTCGTGGTGTGTGGGGCATGGCATACCCCTGCCCTTGTTGAGCTAAAAACCACTAAAAAAACCGATACCGCCCTGTTAAAAACCCTCAATAAAATCAAAACGCAAGCCGCATGGATTCCGTGGACACATAGCCGTTTATTAACCAGCAGTGGTTATGGTGCGGGCATCGAATCACCTGCTTGGTATCAACATTTATGGACACACTATCAACAAAGCCCGATTGATGCCGAAAAAATCAGTATCAGTTGGTTGGCCAAATTTGCTCAAGAGCTACGCGCTCAAGGTTTAGATGCTTCTAGTGCACAATTGATTGATGCCGCACGTTTAATTGCTTCTTTGGCGGCGTTACGGGGGCGAGAGCTACCCGATTTAGATGATTTAAACGAAGCCATTGTCAGCATTTTGCATCATGGCAATGCTTTACCCAGCCAATTAGCCCAAAAAATGTTGGTCGGTGAGGTGTTGGGCTCTGTGCCTGATGATGTGCCTAGCCTGCCGATTCAACAAGATTTTTTAAAACTGTGTAAAAGTCTGCGCTTAAAACAAGAGGCCGACAGCAAAGCCTTAGAACTAGATTTACGTAAAGACTTAGACCTTGCCCGTAGCCAATTTTTGCATCGCTTGAATTTATTAGGCATTACATGGGGCAATTATCAAGGAGGTGGCGGTCGTGGCAGTTTTAAAGAAAATTGGATTTTACAATGGCAACCCGAACTCAGCCTAAAACTTTTAGAAACGGCGGTTTGGGGACAAAGCATTCAAGAGGCGACGGATAATTATATTCAACACCAACTGATTCATGAGCAACACATTGCTAAAGTTGCACAATTAATGCAGTCGGTGTTATTGGCCGATTTAGCCCAAACCATGCCTGCGCTGATTCGTCATATTATGAATTTATCCGCACAGAGCAGCGATATTAGCCACCTGATTGATGCCCTTGAGCCATTAGCTAATACATGGCGTTATAGTGATGTGCGCAAAACCGATAGCCAAGCGGTGGGTGATGTGGTGGAAAGTTTTGTCACCCGTATTTGTATTGGCTTGCTCCCTGCTTGTAATAGCTTAAATGATGATGCTGCCGAACAACGTTTAACTGAGCTAAAAACCATTGACCGCGTGTTACAGCGTTTAGAAAAAACTTCTTTGACGCAAGCATGGCATCAGACCGTGCTTAAACTAACGACTATGGCTAATTTGCATGGTTTGATAGCTGGTTGGTGTTGTCGTATTGCCCAAAACTATGAGTTATTAAGCGCAGAACAAGCGGCTGAACGCTTTGCCTTAGCTTTATCTCAGGCCAATAATCCAGAACAAGCGGCACATTGGTTTGCAGGCTTTTTAACCGATCAAGGTTTAAGTTTGTTGCATGATGAAGCCTTATGGCAACTGGTTGACTCATGGCTGGTACATCTTTCTGAAGACCATTTTGTGCAATTATTACCGTTATTACGCCGCACCATTGCCACCTTTAGCCATCCTGAACGCCAACAAATTGCCGCTAAAGTCGGTGGTCAACAACAGCAGCAACAACGCCAACAAACCCTGAATAACCAGCGAGGACAATTAGTGTTGCCTGTGTTAGCGCAAATTTTTGGAGTTCGTTTATGAGCAAGTGCTGGCGTTATTTATTTGGGCTTAGTGTACTGATGTTTTGCCAAATAACACATGCAGATATTGATTTGGTTAAAGTGGTTAAATCACAACGACAAATGTGGCTATTAGAACAAGGCAAAATTATTAAACAATACACGATTGCGTTGGGCGCTAACCCTGTTGGCCACAAACAACAAGAAGGTGACGAACGCACACCAGAAGGTCGATATATTTTAGATTATCGTAATCCTAACAGTGGTTATTTTAAATCTTTGCACGTTTCTTACCCCAATAAACAAGACCTTGCCAACGCTAAAGCCAAAGGTGTTGATGCAGGTGGCATGATTATGATTCATGGTCAACGAAACGGTTTTGGATGGGCAGCAAAACTAACTCAATTAAAAGATTGGACAAATGGCTGTATTGCTTTAAACAACCAAGATATGCAAGAAGTTTGGGATTTAGTGAAAATTGGCACACCCATTGAGATTTTACCATGAGCCAAGAACAACAACGCCGCTGGCGTTTATTATTAGGCAATATGCCGCAATTAACCCCCGAATTAAATGCCCGTGATTTAGGCATGGATGCTGCCCTCGCCGCGTTATATAACCAAGGAGACGAAGGTGAAGAGCAAGGGTTTGCCAGCAGCCAAAAGTCAAAACAACGCCAAGCAGGTTTGGGGGGTTCTGCGCCCAAAGTCAGTCGTTGGTTGGGTGATATTAGGCAATATTTTCCCTCCTCAGTGGTCAGAGTGTTGCAAAAAGATGCTTATCAGCGACTAAACCTAGAACAAATGTTGCTTGAACCAGAAATGCTACAAGCGGTTGAACCTGATGTACATTTAGTCAGTACGCTGATTAGTCTGAATCATTTAATGCCCGCTAAAACCAAAGAAACCGCACGGCTCGTGGTGCGTAAAGTAGTCGATGAATTAGAGCGGCGTTTGGCAGGTAAAATGCAACAAGCCGTGACAGGTAGCCTCAATCGAGCCAATCGCACACGTCGGCCAAAACGCGCCCAAGATATAGATTGGGCAAGAACCATTCGTGCTAATTTACAGCACTATTTACCCGAACATAACACCATTATTCCGCAAAATTTAGTAGGTTATGGCCGACATCGGCAATCGGTTAAAGACATTATTTTGTGCATCGACCAAAGTGGCTCAATGGCGAGTTCGGTGGTTTATGCCAGTTTGTTTGGGGCGGTGTTAGCCTCCATTAAAGCCGTTAGCACACAATTAGTGGTGTTTGATACAGCGGTGGTCGATTTAACGCCCATGCTAGATGACCCTGTTGATGTGTTGTTTGGTACACAATTGGGCGGTGGTACGGACATTAATAAAGCCCTTGCTTATTGCCAAGGTTTGATTCGTCGGCCTGAAGATACTATTTTGGTATTAATTAGTGATTTATACGAGGGTGGCAATAACACAGAGCTGCTCAAACGTACGGCGAGCTTGATGGGTAGTGGTGTGCAAATGATTAGTTTGTTGGCGTTGGCGGATGATGGTGCACCATGTTTTGATGCGCATAATGCCGCTCAATTTACCGCTTTAGGTTCACCCACTTTTGCCTGTACACCCGATTTATTTCCCGATTTAATGGCAGCTGCACTCAATAAACAAGATGTTGGCGTTTGGGCTGCTCAAAACGGAATTGTGAAGCATTGATTACTGGACTGACAGGATAATAAGAATGGCCAATCGTAACGAACTCATTATTTGGGATATTGATGTTTATGACTCACCCAATGATTTTGACCATGCCGTAGAAATGGCGCATATACTGTCAGAACAATCAGCGGATAACATCTCACTCAATCTAAAAAAGTTTGCCCGTAAATTAAGTAAAATTGCTCAAAAAGCCAAACAAGATGACGACATTTGGGAAGGTTATCAAAACATTGAGCAAGAAATAGCTACTCTATCTTATGCTGCATTTATATTAGAAATGCCCAATAGAGGTTGGGAAAGTATTTTAAAAGAGGCTGTTGCCTTAGCAAGTAAGCTGAATTTGGCCATTTTTTATGAAGAAGCGATAATAGCTTTTTTACCCAATGACCAAATACTACCACCCGAAAATTTACCCTATTGGCAGGCCACTAAAAAATCTTTAAAAGCTCGTACCAAAAGTACTTTTCCTAAAAAATTAGAACAATTTAAGGTCTTAATGGAACCTAAATTTGATCTGCTTTTGGCAAAATACGGCTTTGTTGATGGCTTAGAAATGCCTGAACCAGAAGGTATATATTCAGCTTATTCGAGAAAATTAGGTGATATTGACCAATATATAAATTTTAATTACAGACTGGAACATGGAAGAGATAGTTTTACTTTTATTACAACGGCTGGTGTTTCACATCAGAGTATTAATACTATTTTTGAGCATTTTTCTCTACGTCTATCTAAACCTTTATCATTTAGAATATCGATAAATTGTTACGACATGCCAAGAGAGGCAGCATTTATAAAAAACAATGAGTCTGCAGAAGAGTTTATAGCTTATTTAACAAAAAACTTATTACCCATTTTAAATCAGCTAAATAGTATTGTCGAAGTTGATACTTTTATTCAAAGTGATAACCCATATGCATCAAAAATAAGGAGTAAATATTTTTATGCCCCATTGCGTATTATTACTGCTCGACTAGCTAATAATCCCCAATATGATGAGCTAGTTACTGAACTTGAAACGGTTATTTCGTGGGGCATTAATGATCCTGTCCGTCATGAAGTATGGCCAAAATTGCTAAAATATCTACAAGATGAAGTGCAACCTTTAGATAACAAAGATTGACATCGGCAAATCACAAACCCCTCAAACCCTGCTATGATTAACACAACAACTCTAGCAGCGTGTAAATTGTATGGATACAACAGAATTTAAGCGTCTTATCTACACCATTAGCCAACAAACAGGCGCAACGGTTGTCGATGTTCAAAGTCCACAAGTCACCCCAAACTTTGTGGTAGCCTCATTGCGTCTCAACACGCAAACTTTTTATATTCTTTGCTCTGAAAACAACGACTGGGCTTTTTCACAACAACTACAGCCCTTTAAACTACAATTTATTGATCATCCACTCTTAGCCAATATGCTCCACAATTTAGCCAATATTCAGGTTTATTGTACAAGTCAACTCAATGCTCCCTTTGTTGCTCAATCATGGATGTCTAAGCATGATATTAATTATTGGAAACCCCAAACGCTTGGTGAAGCTTTATTTAATTGGTGGGACTAACAAATGAATAACTCACAAACCATTTTAGATTTTTGGTTCAAAGAAATTGACTCTAGTTTATGGTGGCAAAAAAACCATGAGTTTGATGAGCTAATTCGTCAACGTTTTGGCAAAACACATCAACAAGCAACCCGTGGTGAACTCGCCCATTGGCGTACCGATGCACATGGCCGTTTAGCTGAAATTATTGTTTTAGATCAGTTTTCACGAAACTTATATCGCAATCAGCCGCAAGCTTTTGCTTATGATTTAGCAGCTTTGGTGTTGGCACAACAAACAGTCAATTTAGGTTTAGATAAATCGTTAAATACCATTGAGAAATCATTTCTGTATTTGCCATTTATGCACAGTGAATCAGCGATTATTCATCAACAAGCGGTTGAGTTATATAACCAAACAGGATTGGAATTTAATCTGAGTTTTGAATTTAAACATAAAGCGATTATAGATAGATTTGGACGTTATCCTCATCGAAATGCCGTCCTTGGCCGAGACTCAACACCCGCTGAGCTACTCTTTTTACAACAGGAAGATTCTAGCTTTTGACTTGCTGACTAGCAGTAAATTTAACTAAGCTGCTAGTTGCCATAAAAGTCACAGGAATAGATACTGCCAAACCTGAGGCAATCGCCAACCACACAGACTTAGCATCCTCATATCCTAAAACTAAGGCAGCAGTCACAAAAATACCTGCAACGACAACAGAAGCAATGGTAAAAATCACCGAAGCAACACGAAAGTTCATCATCAATACCCCTATAAAAAATATGCCTTTAAGTTATATATACACTTTTTATGTGGGATTGTGAAGTCCTATTTTTAGGTTAAAAATCTGATTTTTATACGTTTTTTATATTAAATTCAATAAGTTAAATTAACACATACAAAATATAAGGATTTATCATAAATAACCATATATTTTATAAGTATTTATCATATAAATAGTCACACTTAGGGGCAATCACTAACTTTTTTGATAATCAATAAACAGATGAGGAGAGATGGAGCAAAGTCAAAACTCATTCGACTTTGCTCCGCAGAGCATTAAATTTATTGCTTAATCATGATCTTTTTCTTGGTGTTGTTCGGTGTCTTCGCCTGCTTTTAAGCCCAACAAATCAGGTTGTTGCCAAGCAGTAAACCAAAAACCACCAACGACGACTAACAATAACAATGCAACAATCGGTCTGGTATTTTTAATTGCTTCTTCAGGTTCGCCTTGTTTATCACCTGTGACCATACTTCTGGCCAAATTTTCTTTGTGCTTTTTACTCGAAATAACCACACCAAATACATGGGCAAACACCAACGCCAACATCAGATTAGCTAATGCCTCATGTACCTCAGCAATCCATTCTTGATCTAATTGCACATAACTATAGCCTAGGGCTGTTGTTGCCAAACCCAAGGTTAATAACCCATATACCGCCAACGCTCCCAAGGGATTGTGACCTGTGTAATGTGGTGCTTGAGCCTTATCGACTAACGATAAACCGTAGTTAATCGCTTTTTTGGGTGATGGCCAAAAACTGCTAAATTTCGCCCAGCGAGTGCCCATTAAGCCCCATAACACCCTAAACACCAATAATCCTGCAACGGTATAACCAAAAGTCATGTGAATAACGCGTAAACGTTCAGATTCAGCGGTTAAATAAGCGGCTGCAAAACTCAACACCAACAGCCAGTGAAATAGTCGAGTGGGTAAATCCCAAACTTTGATCGATGTTTTCATAATATGAACCTCTTAATGATGACTTAGGCGGTTATCGCTGATTTGTTTACATTTCAATCGTTTTTATGGTTACTGAGCGTAGTCGAAGTAACGATTTTATGTTCACAAAAGTCTTGTTAATGCTGCATTTTTAAATCACGTTCAGACATATGCCCCTGCTCTGCACCACCATGACAAGCACCACAATTAGAGGGTGATTTGATATTGGCTTTTTTCCAATAACTCGGAGCAATATCATCATGCTCTTTTAAAAACCAAGGACTTTGGGTAATACGTGGTAATTTGTCACCCGCAACTTGTGTCCGCGCTTTTGCACTGCCTGCTTGCTGTAAATAGCCATTAATTTCGGCGAGGCTTTTGTCATCCAAACTGGCATCAACACCAAAATGTTTATCTAAATGGCTGGTAATTTGTTGCCATTCTCCACGCCCCAATAAACGTGCAGGAAAAGGCACATGACAACTACCACATTCATTGGCGTAAGTTGGATTCAGCTTTCCCCATTGAATATTGCCTGCATGGGAAAATGATGCACTCAAACCAGCAATGACCAAGACAATTAACTTATTCATTTTAAAAACTCTTTTAAATGTCCTATTAAATCCCCCTAGCCTCCTTTAAGAAAGGAGGGCTGGGGAGGATTTAACTACTTTAATGATATTAACCATGTTAACACATCGCCTTTTTCTTGGGCGGTACACTCCCGACCGACAACATCTTTGCAATTACGCTTAAACCATTTTTGTGTTTTAGCCACATCAGTAAAACGAGCGGGATTGGCTGACGGTGCCATTGGCTGAATTATTTTTCCTGTGACATCATGTTTGCCCATTTGCAGTGGGTTTTTGGTATGGCAACTAGCACAACTCCAATCACTACCATGAGTTGAGCTAAAAAACTGTTGACCTCGTTGGGCATTAAACGCGGTAAATGCTGAGTTTTCAGCTTTCGCTTGACTAGCAAGTTGTTGTAATTGACTATTGGCACTATCTGCTGCGTAAGCATTGACTACCATTAAACAACTTAAAATCACACTGACTAATAAACGCATTATTCTTCCCCAATCATGGCTTGTTTAAAATGACTATAAAATTTTAAACTTAAATAAAGCTTAATTCGATGCAGATTATTTTACTGATAGGTTTTTAACAATAATGACCCACAATACAGCTCCTACTATTTCAGGCTACACCATCCATGAAGTCTTAGGGGCGGGTGGTATGGCGACCGTCTATTTAGCCACACAACATTCTTTGCAACGCCAAGTAGCGATCAAAGTATTAGATGCCAACCAAGAAGCTCAACTGTACCAACGTTTTATTAATGAGGCGCATATTGTGGCCTCTTTGCACCACCCTGCGATTATTAGCATTTATGATGTACAGCAATTAGCGGATGGTCGTTGTTATTTGGTAATGGAGTTAATTAAAAGCGGTGATCTGAGTCAATATAAAGGCCAAAAGTTTGAGCCAAAACGCGCATTGGCGATTATTAAACAAATTGCTCAAGGTTTAGCGGTGGTTCATCATCAAGGTTTGATTCACCGAGATATTAAACCTGCGAATATTTTGTTTAGAGATCACGAACATATTGTCATTACCGATTTTGGTATTGCTAAAAATACTCAAATTAATCAAGAATTAACTCAACATGGTGTGGTGGTTGGTAGTCCATCGTATAGCAGTCCCGAGCAAGCACAATGCCAAGAAATTGATCATCGTAGTGATCTGTATAGTGTTGGCGTGATTTTGATTGAATTACTATTAGGTTATAACCCTTATCGTGGTGAAAATTATACCCAAACGGTGGTTAATCATGTGCAAATGGATATTCCAACCTTGCCTCAAGAACTGAGTCCCTATCAAGCCATCGTTAATAAATTATTAGCAAAACAACCCAATGAGCGCTTTAAAGATAGCCAGAGTTTGATTGATGCACTTGATGGCTTTTTAACCGTTTCTATCTCCATGCCTGCACCAGCTATTCCTGTGCAAAAAAAGCCACTTGATCAGAAAAAAATCATCATCGGCGGTATTGCTATTTTCTTGTTTTTATTAGCAATTATAAGCGCACCTATGCTCAAAAAGCATTGGCAAGTACGCCAATTATTGCAACAGGCAGAACAGCGTTTACAACAAAAGAAATGGCTCAGCCCTGCCAATGACAGTGCACAGTTTTTTTATCAACAAGCTTTAAATATAGATGCCGATAATCAACAAGCCAAAACAGGTTTAACGACTGCCAAAAATCAACAAATCAGCTATTGGCTAACACAAGCCGAAACCAAATTTGCTTCTGGTGATTTATCAGCTCCCAAAGACGACAATGCGGTATTTTACTTTCAGCAAATACAGACGATTGATGCTAAACAGCCACAAGCACAAGCTGGTCTGCAACGTATTGCCCAAGTTTATCTTGGCTTAGCACAGGAAGATTATCAGCAGAAACAATTTGAACAGGCACTCAACGCTATTAAACTTGGCTTATTGGCTCAGCCCGATCATTCAGAATTATTAAAACTCGCTGCCGAACATGAACAACGAGTAGCAGCAGCCAATCAAAAATCAACTAAAACTTCACCACAAAATACCGAAAAGAAACCAAGCAAAAACAAACAATCATCTAATAATGGTTTACAGAAGTTTTGGAAAAAATTGTGGGGGAATTAGAGTAATACTTGCCATTTTTGCAACAGTAATATGATCACTTCTTGAGTATAAGCGTGTGCATTTGGCAAATGCCTTGCACTTGGCCCTGCAACATTCAAACGACTAATTTGATGCTTTTGACAAAAAATGAGGATCTTATTGGCGGCACGCTCCACACTCAAATCACTACCATCAATCAACAAATACGGCTTTTCTAATTTAATAGCGGTTAATAAAGTTAGCTCTGTGCCGCGTTTGGGCGCAATAAAATCAAAATAAATAATTAAAGTCGCATCGCTATCAGCCACATTCTGTCGTGTACGTTGGCGATAACCTGCCCCTGCTAATTCTTGTAAGGGATATTTATCGGTAATAATGCCATCATCTGCCATTCGCCCTTCTGGACACCAGCCTCCACAAGGCGTTCCCATCGCTAAAGCCGCATCTAATGCCCCACGATCAACACCCGTTTGACCGCCTGAAATTATCGTTATCATCATAATTCCTTTAAAACTCACTTAGTAGCATACTAAGTGAGTTTGTGTTATTTCAGACTAAAGCAGGATAGTCGGTATAACCTTCTGCACCACCCCCATACAAAGTGGCAGGATTTAACTGATTTAATGGTGCATTTTGTTGCAAACGAATGGCTAAATCTGGATTAGCAATATAAGGACGACCAAAGGCTGCGGCATCAATAAATCCTTTATCTAACAAGATATTGGCTTTATCTAAGGTGTAATTGCCTGCACCAATAATGACACCTGTAAAAGCTTCACGTAAGGCTTGTCTAAATTCATCTGTGTGTGCAGGGCCACCTGCCCAATCTGGCTCAGATAAATGCAAATAAGCTAAGCCACGTTTATTAAACTCACGCGCCAAATACAAACCCATTTCTAGGCCATCTTTATCATCCAAACCATTAAAAATACCTAATGGTGAAATACGAATACCAACATGAGCTGCATCCCACGCGGCTAAACAAGCATCAACCACTTCTAAGGTTAAACGCGCACGATTTTCTAAGCTGCCACCATATTGATCTTGACGCTGATTGCTTTCGGCTGACTGAAATTGATGCAACAAATAACCATGTGCCGCATGAATTTCTATCATATCAAAGCCTGCTTCACGCGCATTGATGGTGGCTTGACGATAATCATTAATCAAACTGGGGATTTCTTCTAAATCTAATGCACGAGGTGTGTCACAAGGCACGCGTAAAGGTTTGCCATCTTCGCCACGAATCGTGGTTTTGTTGACATAAGCAATCGCAGAGGCCGAAACAGGCAATTGTTTGTTGGGTTGTAATGAGTGATGTGACACACGACCAACATGCCATAATTGAATCGCTATTTTACCACCTGCTTGGTGTACTGCTTGGGTAATTTGCTGCCATGCCGCCACTTGCTCAGCACTATAAATCCCTGGTGTACCCATATAACCTTTGCCTTGGGGCGAAATTTGCGAAGCTTCACTGATAATCAAACCCGCATTAGCTCGTTGACGATAATACTCCGCCATTAATGGCAAGACAGGCACATCATTCTCATCTTGGCTACGCATCCGTGTTAGAGGCGCCATAATCACACGATTTGTTAAATTTAATGCACCCACTTGAATAGGATTAAATAATTGACTCATGGTTATACTCTTAATTCTTTTCTAATTTCTGCTAATAATTCAGCCGTTTGCACACGCACACCACGCCAAATAAAAAAGCTTTCGGCGGCTTGTTCAATCAACATCCCTAAACCATCGCTCACTTGTGCTTGTTGTGCTGTTGCCCAATCCAAAAAGGGCATTTGTGGTTTGCCATAGGCCATATCATAAGCACACGCTCCTTCTGCCAAAATATTATTGGCTAATGGTGGTAAATCCCCCATTAATGAGGCTGATGTGCCATTAACGATAATATCCACGCTTTGGGGTAAAATATCCTCAAAACGAATCGCAGCAATATCGCCATACGCACGAAAGATATTCGCTAAATTTTGTGCTTTACTAGGTGTACGATTGGCAACCC
>ERZ650309.377-NODE-377-length-22276-cov-4.010666_pt1 | contig 22276 bp, 19 predicted proteins | sample MGYA00376245_ERZ650309 | MGnify/ENA primary metagenome ERZ650309 (study PRJEB26733, sample SAMN07839294) | wastewater metagenome | biome: urban; feature: wastewater treatment plant; material: waste water | place: USA: North Carolina | collected 2016-04-26 ...
GTTTGCGACGACGCAACTGATTTCATGGAAGTAAGTGTTGATGGTAACATTGTATTTACTTCAGATGGCGCAAGCGCACTTTGCGGTGTTCTTGGCTACTCATTACAAACTGTTGATATTTCATCATTCGCAGATGGTAATGCACACACTTTGACATTTAACGGAACTACTTTCTCGGTAAACGGTGGAAACACCAATTTCTTCGTTGATGATATCTCTGTTATTTCTACAGGTGGTGGAGGCGGAGGTTGCCCCGACATTATTGTTGACGGTGATTTTGAACTGGGACCGGGCGGAGGTGCATGGACCGAAGCTTCTACTAACTTCGGAACTCCTCTTTGCGATCTCGCTGGTTGCGGAAACGGAACCGGAACAGGTCCGAATGGTGGAACTTACTGGGCTTGGTTTGGTGGTTTCCCCGGCGGAACTGAAACTGCTTCACTAACACAAACTGTAACTTTCCCTGCAGGTGATTCAATCACCCTTGAGTTTGAACTGGAGCAGATCATTTGTGACGGACCAACCGATTTCCTCGAAGTAACAGTTGATGGTATCCAGGTATTTTTAACTGATGGATCCTCTCCTCTTTGTGGTGTATTGGGCTATTCTACACAAACAGTTGACCTGTCAGCTTTCGCAGATGGCAACCCACACGTGATTGAGTTTAATTCAACTACTTTCTCTGCAAATGGCGGAGTAACCAATTTCTTTGTTGATGATGTAATTTTATACAGTTGTGATATCGGTGTGGTGGGTAACTCCTGCGTCGACAGTACATCATTTACAGCATTGAATCTTGCAATTCCTGATGGCGATCCTTTAGGTATTTCAAATTCACAAACAGTAACTACTGCTCCCGGAACTACACTAGGTGGTGACGTAGAATTGAGCGGTGTGTATTTCAAAATTGACCATACCTGGGTAGGTGACCTCATCGTTACTCTTACTGCTCCAAATGGCGCTCAGGTGGTATTGACCGATCGTCCCGGTGTTCCTGCGTCTCTTGCCGGATGCGATGGTGATAACATGGACGTTCTGGTTGAAACCGGAACAGGTAATGATATGGAAGCAGTTTGTAATAACCTTCCAGCTATTTCCGGAGTGTTCACAGCAGCAAACGGATCTGATCTCGAACTCATCAATGATATCGGAGGTGCTCCAAACGGAACATGGTTCTTAACCGTATCTGACAATGCAGCTTTAGATACCGGTACTCTTCTTGAGTGGGGATTATTATTCGACAATGGTCCTGTTGCTAACTGGACCCCACCCGATACTTTATGTGGTTCATCTCCTGCTGTTAACCTCGACAATCTTGTTGTTGGATTGTTAGGTGGTACATGGTCAGGTTCAGGTGTTACAGGTAATACCTTTAACCCAACCGGACTGACAGGCGCAATTCCAGTTACTTATACTGTAACAGATATTACAACCGGATGTTCTGACACTGAAACCAACAACATTTATGTTGATGGAGCAGCTCCAGTTGCTGCATTTACATTCAATGCAACTTCTTTAACTGCAACATTCACCAATACTACAACTGCAACCGGAACTTATCTCTGGGATTTCGGTGATGGTAACACCAGCACTCTTGAAAACCCATCACACACATATGCTGCTGCAGGAACGTACACAGTTACTCTGACTGTAACAAATGGTTGTGGTTCTAATTCAACTACTCAGGTAGTAACAGTACAAAGTTGTCCGGATGTAGTTGTTGACGGAGGTTTTGAAGCTGGTATTGGAGCAGGTACATGGGTAGAGTTTTCAGCTACCTTCGGCACTCCATTATGTGACCTTGCCGGTTGCGGAAACGGAACAGGAACTGGTCCTCATACAGGAACCTTCTGGTCATGGTTTGGTGGTATTGCTGCCTTCGAAGAAGGTTCACTCACTCAAACGATCACCATCCCAACCAACAGCACTGCCAACCTTTCTTTCTGGCTCGAACAAATTGTTTGTGATGGTCCGGATGACTTCCTGAAAGTGGCTATCGATGCTGACACTGTTTATACTACAGATGGAGCCAGCCCACTTTGTGGAACACTGGGATATACCCAACAAATTGTGAACCTCGATGCTTATGCAGATGGTAACCCACACACTCTTGTATTCTTCTCAAGAATTTATGGCACTAACGGAAACGGAACCAACTTCTTCGTTGACGATATTGCCATCAACGTTTGTGCTATCAACAGCATCAATGAAGCAAACCTCAGCAAGAACGTAAGTGTAATGCCTGTTCCTGCAAACAATTATGTTGATGTTAAATTCACTGATATTGCTACCAGCAACGTTAAAATCGAAATCAGCGATGTTATCGGAAAGAATGTGATGACACGAAACATTGCAAGTGTGAATGACAATCAATCTGAAAGAATTGATGTTTCAAATTGGAGCAAAGGTGTGTACATGCTGAAAGTAACAGCTGAAGGCACCAGTGTAATCAAAAAGATTGTAGTCGAGTAAAAATTTTGTAACCATTACTTTTGAAAAAAGGGGACTTCGGTCCCCTTTTTTTTTGACCCATACATTCAGTATATTTGGGCATGGCAAAGTCTGAAAAAAAAGCAGGTCATGATTCATTTTTCAGCCAGGTTTATCAGGTGGTGAGACTCATTCCTAAAGGAAGGGTGACCAGCTATGGGGCCATTGCAAAATACCTCGGCACTGCAGGCTCCTCTCGTATGGTTGGATGGGCCATGAACGGTTCACATAGAGAAAAGCCCCATGTTCCGGCTCAAAGGGTGGTAAACCGCAATGGAATGCTGACCGGTAAGCACCATTTCGGCTCCCCTCATCTGATGCAACAACTGCTGGAAAATGAAGGAGTTCGGGTAAAAAACGACAAAGTGGTAAATTTTAAGGAACTTTTCTGGGATCCTTCCATAGAACTGTAAGTGAGATGTTCGCTATCTTTGCATTTGAGTTGTAATTGCAGCTTCAGAGAAATCCTAAATTTAAAGAAATGAGTATTACCAGACAGCAGGTACTGGATGCCCTCAGCAATGTGGAAGAACCCGATTTAAAAAAAGATCTGGTTACCTTAAATATGATCCGTGATGTTGAAATTGACGGTAAAAATGTTGCCTTCACTGTAGTGCTCACCACACCGGCTTGTCCATTGAAAGCACTGATTGAAAGAGCATGTATCAATGCGATCATTCATTTTGTTGATGCCGAAGCGAAGGTGACCGTAAACATGACGGCCGATGTTACCTCCAGAAGAGCAGCCGAAAACCCTTTGCTTCCCGGTGTAAAAAATATTATTGCTGTTGCTTCCGGAAAAGGGGGCGTTGGTAAATCTACTGTTGCGGTGAATCTTGCTGTGGCACTGGCACAAACCGGAGCAAAGGTAGGACTCATAGATGCTGACATTTATGGCCCATCACTTCCAATCATGTTCGGCGTTGAAAATGAACGCCTCTTTGTGAATGAAAAAGACGGAAAAACCTATATGGTTCCGGTTGAAAAATATGGAGTCAAAATGTTGTCGATTGGATTTCTTGTCGACCCTGCACAGGCAATCGTATGGCGTGGCCCTATGGCTTCGAAAGCATTGCGCCAGTTATTTTCTGATGCTGAATGGGGCGATCTCGATTACATGTTTATTGATTTACCTCCGGGTACAGGCGACATCCATCTCACTCTGGTTTCAGCAGTGCCGGTAACAGGAGCAGTAATTGTTTCAACACCACAGAAAGTGGCTCTTGCCGATGCCCGTAAAGGAATCGGAATGTTCCAGATGGATACCATCAAAGTACCTGTACTTGGACTTGTGGAAAATATGGCCTGGTTCACTCCTGCTGAAATTCCTGATTCCAAATATTTCATTTTTGGTAAAGATGGCTGCAAGCAACTGGCTTCAGATTTAAACGTGCCCTTCCTTGGTCAGATACCACTTGTACAATCGATTTGTGAAGGTGGCGACAGCGGTGCACCTGTTGTACTCGATGAATCAAACCCTGCTGCAACAGCCTTTATGATGGTAGCAGGAAACCTGGCTCAACAAGTAGCCATCAGGAATGCTACCATGCAGCCTACACAACCGGTTCAGGCGGCAGGATACTAATATTTTTTTATGTAATTTTACATCATGAGCAACAACGATCCTTTATTAATTGCCCGAATTGAAAATACGCTTGATACGCTGAGGCCATATCTTGAAGCTGATAGTGGAAATGTATCACTTGTGGAAGTTACGGATGAAATGGTAGTCAGGCTTCGTTTGCTTGGAGCATGCAGTTCGTGTTCTATGAGTATGATGACACTAAAAGCCGGCATCGAACAATCATTGCTGAAGGCTATACCCGAAATAAAAGGAGTAGAAGCAGTAAATCCCTGAGTAAACAGGTTAGAGATAAAAAAGCGGCGCAGAATTGATTTCTGCGCCGCTTTTAATTTGACATTCGTCAAACGTTTATTTTCCGCCTAAGAATTTAGAAATTTTTTCAAAATAAGCATTCTTATCAGTAGAAAAATTCTCGGCATTGGTTGGACTGTTTTTCACAATGTAAACTTCATTTACACCTTTGATACTTTTTACATCTGCGGGGCCTACAATTCCATCCTGTGCAGAGATAATAATCATCAGATTTTTTAAAGGTCCTTTGGGTTTTTCAAATGCATAAATTGGTTCATGAGTTTTATCAAAACCAAATGGCATATTCACATCTTTTCCGGTTTTGGTTTTTATCTTCGACTTCATTCCTTCAAGGCTGGTCCATGGACCATCGGCAATGATTTTTTTTGTTTCTGTACGATTGGCACCAACTCCAATTGACAAACCGGCACCGATATTCAATCCGAATAAATCAAACTTTGTAATTGCTCGAGATTTTCTCAGGTAATCGAGCAAAGCGTTCAGGTCAGTGATAAACTGTGGGTAAATGAAAAGATCGGGATCTATTTTAAACTCACTGCTGGAGCCATAACCACGGTAATCGTATGTTGCAACGTTGTAACCTGCTGAAAGGAAAGAATTCACAATTTCAAGATTGTCAGCCATGTTACCGTCACCACTACCAGAGATCACTACCCAGTTGGTAGATTTTTTTGCATTTTCAAAAAACCAGGCATTTAATACAGCACCATCAGAAGTTTTAACTTTTTCCTCTTTGTACTGCATTCCGAATTTATCCGGAGTAACCTTGTATTCCCGGGAAGGATTCAATGCCCATACCGGAGCGGTCATTACTAACATCAATAAGACCAGTTGGATTTTTTTCATAGATAGAATGATTTTAAACTGAACGACAAAAGTAGCGCATCCGTACAGAAAAGGGGAATAAAAATTATTAACAAATTACAAGTTTATTACAAACAATATCAATAAGTTACGGCTAAACAGGTCGTTAATTATTTTCTGCCCTCTTCTTCAGGCACCAATTTAGGCAAGTTGGTGCCTGTTCACATAGGGATGTTGATAATCAAGCTGTTTATAAAAAATAGTCGCAATCGATTTCTGTACTTTTACGAAACCGGGACATGTATTTTCCGGTTTAACAGATTAAACTTCAAATCATGAAAAAAACAGTCCTTCTTTCTATCCTTTGTCTTTGTTTTTCTTTTTTGTTGAACGGACAAGGAACTGAAAAGCTGAATATGACACTGATCAAAATGATGTCGGATGGGCAAACCGGGCAAAAACAGATCAATCTTCTGATCAAAGGAAATATCGATCTGATCAGCAATCTGACCCAGCAACATGGAGGCACTTTCAGATACTCATATGGCGACATTGCTTCGGTGAAAATACCCGTAGCTGCCATTGCTGAATTTGCAGCAAGCCCACAGGTACTTCAAATTGAAATGCCCGGAACCGGAATGGTAGCAATGAATGATTCCATGCGATCTGTTGCCCATGTGAATGCAGTGCATGCGGGATTGGCTCCTTTAGTGCAGAGTTTCGATGGATCCGGTGTAGTGATAGGAATTATTGATACCGGTGTTGATCTCACTCATCCCGATTTACAGGATTCAGCAGGTAACACCCGTGTAAAACATTTGTGGGATCAGCGAAAACCGGTAGCTGCAAATACACCTCCGGCTTACGGATATGGTCAGGAATGGAACAATACAGAAATTGATGCCGGTGCAGCCTCCTCTTCAAATGATGCTCAGGGATTCGGTCACGGTACACATGTTACAGGAATTGCAGCAGGTGATGGCAGTGCAAATGGAAAAAACAAAGGTGTGGCACCCAAGGCCGATATCATCGAGGTAGCATTCGACTTCAACAACACCACCGATCCTACCTACATTGATGCTGTTGATTACATCTTTACCAAAGCCGATGCACTTGGAAAACCCTGCGTTATCAATGCCAGTCTCGGAGATTATTACGGATCTCATGACGGATATGATCTGCAATCGCAGCTGATCAGCAATTTACTGAATATGCAAAGCGGCAGAGTCATGGTTGCAGCTGCAGGAAATGCCGGTTCTCTTTCATTTCACTTAGGCTATAACGTTAGTACCGATACCTCATTTACTTGGATGCGTCACAACCCGGCTTATCAGGCACTTTATTTCCAGGTGTGGGGTGATACTGCAACATTCAAAAATATTGATTACACCATTGGCGCTGATGTTAACACTACTTCCAATAGTTATCGTGGAAGGATGTCGTTCAGAGATATTTTTTATAACCTGGGAATATTCAAGCAGGATACCCTTTTCAGTACTTCCGGCAACAGACTTGCCATTGTTCAATCATTCGGAAGCATTCAGGGCCCTGCCTATCTGTTGGAACTGAATATTATTCCCGATTCATCTTCCTACCAATGGCGATTCATGACTACCGGATCAGGAAGGCTTGATATGTGGAAGTTTTATGATGGTACCGGTCAGCCGGGATATGTAAATACCAACCTGCCTTCTGCGTCTATTGTACCCGATATTGTTCATTATAAACTACCCGATTCGCTTTCAACAATGGTAAGCGGATTTCAATGTCTCGATAATGTTATTACTGTAGGAAATTATGGCAACAGAGGAAATTATGTCGACATCAATGGAAACACCTATACAGATGCCACTGTTACACCGGGAGAAATTGCATTGAACTCGAGCTGGGGACCAACACGTGACGGAAGGATCAAACCTGATGTAGCTGCTCCGGGTGGATTGATGTTGTCGTGCGGACAATTATCGCTGCTTACCATTTGGGCAACACAACCGGGAAATGCGCCAAAAATAGCACAAGGGGGCTTTCACTTCCGCGACGGAGGAACCAGTTCGTCTTCACCAGTGGTGGCCGGTATCGCTGCGCTGTATCTTCAGCAAAATCCCACAGCAACTGCACTGCAAGTGAAGAATGCTATCATTCAATGCGCAGTACAGGATAATTTCACAGGCAATAACTTACCTGATGTCATTTGGGGACATGGTAAGGCTGATGCTTTCAATACACTCGTTAATTGTTCACTAACTTCAGTGGCTGAGCACAGTGCTGATGATGAACTTCCACTCTACCCGAATCCTGTGATGTCGGGAAAAAGCTTCACCCTTCCGAATCAGTTCAATGAAAAAATCAAAGTTGAAATTGGAAACAGCCTTGGTGAGATTATTTTACAATTGGAAATAGAGAAGAACAATACCCGTCAAATCGGAACACGTGGATGGCCCGCAGGTGTTTACTATGTAAAAGTACTTGGCTTGAATGGAAAGCACCACACAGGAAGACTGGTGGTAACTGAATGATCAGCCTTTCATTTTGATTGCCTCCCGGATTTTGATCTTGCGGGTGAAGATGAATTTACGGATTACTATTTCACCTTTGATTTCCATTTCCTGATCTTTCACATTGGAGAAGAGTGAGGTCACTCCTGCCATTAGAATTCCGGTGAGTGTCTGCAGCGAGGGCTTTATGGTTACAGGAACCTGAATTTTCTCATTTCGTGTAATTTTTGTCTTGCCCGGAATATTTACTCCTGCAATTGCTGAATCACCCACATACACATTTACTCCCATCCGCTGCACGGTAACACCAAAATTATTGGGGTTACTGATTCCCAAATCAAAAGTAAATTCCGGTTTCGCAGGATTGTTTCCGGTTCTGAAATTTTTCACTCCGGTAATAGCTACAGGCTTGATGCTGCTGCAAGAAGTTAACAGCAGTGCCATTGTTGTAATGAATAACGCATGCAAGATTGAAACCGGTTTTCTTTTCATACTATTTAAGTTTGACCTTTGACCACTTTTTAATTTGCCAGGTAACAACGCCTGTGCATATATGATTTTTGTGTGTATCATATACTTCAACTTGAAATTCATGCGTAACCGATTCGGTCAGCTCCAGAGGCTTTATGATTTTATCCGTGATAAAATCAGGTGCAAGCCGGAATGATCCTGTTGCATCAGATTTACCCTGATAATGGAACGATATATTAATGTTTTTCAAAAGAATTCGGTATTCACTTTCCGAAATGGCACCAACAAGAGCCAATCCGGTTGTATACTCGCATAATGTTGCCAGCGCACAGGCATGCAGACTTTTTACATGATTCAGATTAGATTTTCTGAAGGGCAACTTTACATTGGCATAACCGGGCTCCATCTCAAGCACTTTAAGATGGTGTGGTTTGTTGAATGGAATGGTAAAATCAAGTGCACGGTTAAGAACCCATCTGTAAAATACAGAGTGACGGGCTTTGCCTGCTAATTTCTGAAGCGTTGACATACTCTAATGTTGAACACTACAATTTCATACCGGAAATTCGTGAAATCGACTCGTTCATTTCTTTTTCAAAATCACTCAGAATTTCACGACAGCTTTTTATTTCATGAATGAGAGCAACTGACTTACCGGCACACCACAAATTGTTGTAATTGCCAGGCTTCACAGCTGCCTCCAGTTTTTTCATTCCTCTTATCTGCACCAGCATTTTGAAATATTTCTTCGTAGTAGCATTGTTGCTCAAAAACCTCTCAAACCAACCTTGCCGGTAACCGATTTTTTTGGCATAAGGAGTATTGATGATGGTACAAGGTGTTCCCGAAAGGCGTTCTGTCATAACAATATCTCCCAATCCCGAATTCAGAATGGCATTCTTGTACTCATTGCTCACCCCGGCTTCGGTACTTGCGATGAAACGGGTACCTATTGATACACCTGCAGCACCCAGTGCCAGCATGGAAACTATGCCTGCGCCGGAGGCTATTCCTCCTGCTGCAACAACGGGTGTTTCCGGGAATTGCTGCAATAGCGCAGGAACCAGTATGGTTAAAGGATTTGGACCGGCATGTCCTCCTGCACCCTGCCCTACAGCAATAAATCCATCACACCCTTCGCGATGGCATTTTTCAGCATGTTCGAGATTGGTAACATCACAAAACACTTTGGCACCATAGGCGTGAGCCTTTTGAATCACTTCCCGCGGATTACCCAGTGAAGTAATGTAGAAAGGTACTTTGCCGGCAACACAAATTTCAAGATGCTCCTGATAAAGCGGGTTGGATTTCTGAACGATCAGGTTCACTCCGAAACTACCGGTACCTCTGAAACCTTCATGATACTGGTGAAGTGAAGAGATAAGTCCTTCCAGTTCTCCTTTCCGGCGATAATTCAATGTAGGGAAAACACCCATGGCGCCGCCACTGATGGCAGCCCTGATCATGCTTTCATTAGAAACCAGAAACATGGGTGCCATGATCACCGGTAAACGGATCTGCAGCAAATCCTTCAGGGGATGATTCCCGTTGATCATATTCAGAAACTGATTTTAATCAATTGTTAAACCATAAAAGTCGGGCTTTTATTTCAAATTAAAACAAAAATGATTTAATTTGTTTGTTCAGAAAAAGCCCACCGATGAAAGTAACCCGAATTATAGATATTATTCCCAATCAGCTTGAAACACACCCTCTCGATGTTGCCTTTGCAGGAAAAGAAGATGGTAAATGGATCACCTACAGCTCTGCGGATTTTAAAATGTATGCCGACCTGGTCAGCTACGGGTTGTTGTCAAAAGGCATCGGCGCAGGCGACAAAATTGCAATCATCTCCAATAACCGACCTGAATGGAACTTTACCGATTTCGGAATTCTCCAGATTGGAGCAGTTGATGTACCCGTTTATCCCACTATAAGTGAACAGGATCTGAAATTTATCATGCAGGATGCCGATGTTAAAATCATATTTGTATCGAATGCAGAATTGTTTGGTAAAGTTTCAGCATTGGCAAAATCGTTGCCACAGCAACCTGCCATTTACACTTACAACAAAGTTGCCGGTGCAGCACACTGGACCGAACTCACCGAAGCGGGCAAACAAAATCCACAACCCGAAAAACTGGAAACACTTAAAAATGCCATCCGGCCTGAACAGCTGGCGACGCTACTTTATACTTCAGGAACAACGGGGAATCCCAAAGGGGTGATGTTATCTCACGATAATCTGGTCAGTAATTTTATTGCAGTTGAGAAACTTCCTCCGGTAAAAGCAGGCGACAAGGTACTCAGCTTTCTTCCTCTGAACCACATTTACGAAAGGATGCTGACTTACCTTTACATGTACCTTTGCACCTCAGTTTACTATGCCGAAAGCATTGAAACTATCGGAGACAACATCAAGGAGGTGCATCCTGTTGCATTTTCTGCCGTACCCCGTTTACTTGAAAAAGTGTACGACAAAATTGTTGCTAAAGGTGCTGAGCTGAGTGGTATCAAACGATACTTATTTTTCTGGGCATTGGACTTGGGCCTTGCCTATGATCCTAATCAAAACAATGGCTTCTGGTATAATTTTCAGCTCAAGTGGGCAAACAAAATTATTTTCAATAAATGGAGAGAGGCACTCGGAGGACAGGTGAAGGCTATCGTTTCGGGAGGTGCAGCTCTGCAACCTCGACTGGCACGTGTATTTTGGGCTGCACAGATTCCGGTTCTCGAAGGATATGGCTGCACTGAAACCTCACCTGTTATTTGCGTAAATAACCTTGAGCCCAATGGCATGTGGATAGGAACCGTGGGACCGGTGATTGACCGTGTTACAGTTAAAATTGCTGAAGACGGAGAGATTCTGTGTAAGGGCCCAAATGTGATGCTGGGATATTATAATCGTCCCGATCTCACCGCTGAAGCTATCGACAGTGACGGATTTTACCATACCGGTGATATCGGCGAAATGGTGAATAATCGCTTTCTGAAAATCACCGACCGCAAGAAAGAGATTTTTAAGACTTCAGGAGGCAAGTACATAGCCCCTCAAATGATAGAGAATAAACTCAAAGAATCACGATTCATCGAGCAGGCAATGGTGATTGGTGAAAATCAGAAATTCGCTGCAGCACTCATAGTCCCGGGCTTTGCTTTCATTAAAGAATGGGCCGAAAGAAAAGGGCTGCACTTTGAAACAAATTCGCAGATAGCCGACAGCAAAGAAGTTAAAGAACGTATTATGCAGGAGGTGGAAGAAGTGAATGCCACTCTGGGCCATTATGAGACCATTAAAACTGTTGAGTTGCTACCGGCAGAGTTCTCTATAGAAAAGGGAGAAATGACCCCTAAACTGAGTCTCAAAAGAAAGGTTATCATGGAAGCTAACCGCCACCTCATTGAACGGATTTACCCTCCGGGAAATTGATGATACTGGTTCATAAGTCACTTCTGCTTATCATCAATATTGCCTGCCAGCTATAGGAATTTGCTTAATTTTGGCACATCAGAAACCAACATTGAATGAAAAGAACGATTAAGAAAGTTGCCGTTTTAGGATCGGGTATTATGGGATCACGTATTGCCTGCCATTTTGCCAATATAGGAGTAAATGTGCTCCTTCTTGATATTGTGCCAAAGGAAGTTGCTGCGGCTGATCAGAAAAAAGGATGGACCACTGAAACACCGGATTTCAGAAACAGCATCGTGAATCAATCACTTCAAAATGCAGTTAAATCAAACCCTTCTCCGCTCTATAAAAAATCATACGCTTCCCGAATTACCACAGGCAATTTCACTGATCACCTGAAGCAGATCGCTGATTGTGACTGGATCATTGAGGTGGTAGTGGAAAATATCGACATCAAAAGAAAAATCTTTACGGAAGTTGAAAAATTCAGAAAACCGGGAACGCTCATCACCAGCAACACTTCCGGTATTCCCATTCATCTGATGACTGAAGGCCGAAGCGATGATTTTAAAAAACATTTTTGCGGAACCCACTTCTTCAATCCCCCACGATACCTCAGGCTGCTTGAAATCATTCCTACACCAGCAACCGATCCCGATATTACTGCCTTCCTCATGGAATATGGCGATCGGTTTCTGGGTAAAACAACAGTATTGTGCAAAGATACTCCTGCTTTTATAGCTAACAGGGTAGGCGTATTTGCAATTATGTCGCTGCTCCATCAGGTGGCCGATACCGGTCTCACCGTTGAAGAGGTCGATAAACTTACCGGTCCCGTATTAGGAAGACCAAAATCGGCAACCTTCAGAACAACCGATGTGGTTGGACTCGATACCATGATACACGTTGCTAATGGCCTCTATGAAAATTGTGTAAACGACAATGCACGTGATCAATACAAACTGCCATCATTCATTTCCAGAATGTCGGAAAATAAATGGCTCGGCGATAAAACAGGACAGGGCTTTTATAAGAAAGTCAAAAATGAAGCAGGCAAAAGTGAAATTCTTGCTTTAGATCTTAACACTTTTGAATACCGTCAACAGGCGAAGGTAAAATTTGCAACACTCGAAGCCACTAAAACCATTGATGATGTGAGAAAAAGAATGCCTGTATTGTTCGCCGGAACCGACAAAGCCGGAGAATTTTACATAACGGCATTCTCCTCTCTTTTCAAATTCGTTTCCGACCATATTCCTGAAATTTCCGATGAAACCTATCGCATTGATGAAGCTATGAAAGCCGGATTCGGATGGGAACTCGGTCCATTTGAAATATGGGATGCAATCGGTGTTGAAAATGCCGCAAAAGTGATGAGTCAACGCGGACAACAACCTGCACCCTGGGTGAGTGAAATGCTCAAGCAGGGAAACCGTTCATTCTACAAAACTGAAAACGGCAAGAGAAAGTTCTATGATATTCCATCAGGAACCTATCTGCATGTTCCGGGAGGTGAAGCCTTCATCATTCTTGAAAATCTTCGTGATAATGCAGTTGTCTGGAAAAATTCCGGAACCACCCTCACCGATATCGGCGAAGGTGTTTTGAACCTTGAGTTCCACACCAAAATGAACACTATTGGAGGTGAAGTTCTCGAGGGCATCAATAAGGCGATTGACATAGCTGAAAAGGATTTCCGCGGACTTGTAATAGGAAATGACGGTGCCAACTTTTCTGCCGGAGCCAACCTTGCTATGGTATTCATGTTTGCAATTGAACAGGAATACGATGAAATCGATTATGCTATCAGAGCTTTTCAAAATGCCAACATGCGGGTGCGATACTCCTCGGTACCGGTAGTGGTGGCACCTCACGGCTTAACTTTGGGTGGCGGCTGTGAAATGTCGATGCATGCCGACCAGGTTCAGGCTGCAGCAGAAACGTATATTGGAATGGTGGAATTTGGAGTCGGACTTATTCCCGGAGGTGGAGGCAGCAAAGAATTCACTCTCCGCTTCAGCGATTCCATTAAGGAAGGCGACATTGAGTTGAACCTGTTGAAAGAACGCTTTCTCACCATCGCCATGGCTAAGGTTTCAACTTCTGCAGCAGAGGCTTTTGATCTGGGTATTTTCAGACAAGGAACCGATGCTGTCACACTGAACAGAAGTCGACTCATTGCCGATGCCAGGGCTGCTGTTGTAGCGCTTGCCGATGCGGGTTATACCAAACCAATTCGCAGAAATGATATCAGAGTTCTTGGAAAGGCAGGACTCGGCATGGTTTATGCCGGTGCCAACAGCATGTATTCGGGTCATTATATGTCGGCACACGATAAACTGATTTCCGAAAAACTGGGCTGGGTGATGTGTGGAGGCGACTTATCGGCTCCGGCACTCGTCTCTGAACAGTACCTCCTCGATCTCGAAAGAGAAGCATTTTTGTCGCTATGCGGTGAAAAGAAAACACTTGAAAGAATTCAAAGTATTTTAACAACCGGCAAACCGTTACGTAATTAAATTTAGATTTGTAACTTTATGCCACCTTATTGAAACCTTGCAACGGATGATGAAGTCTCTTATTAAGCTGATAATCATGCTACTGGTGATACCGGTGATGGTTAATGCACAGTCGGAACAAAAGCCGAAATACGCCCCGGGAAAAGAAAAACACCGTAACAAGACCGATGAAATCGGTCAAAAACAGGGAGTTTGGAAGTATTTTAACTCCGGTGGTGAGATCATTCATGAAATTGAATATGTAAACGATGTCCGCCATGGTGTCTCCAAACGGTTTTATCCTTATGGAAAGATCATGGAAGAGACTGAATATCAAAATGGTGTAAAAGAAGGAACCTACGTTCGGTATTTTTATTCCGGTTCTGTGAAACAAGAGGGTGAGTATCTCGAAGGTAAAAAGAACGGTAAATGGACCAAATATTTTGAATCAGGAGAGGTACAAGCTGAAACACCTTACAAAATGGGAAACCGTGATGGTGAGTGGAAAGTATACAACCGTAAAGGAACTCTTGTAAGCAGCGTTACCTACAAAGATGGTGTTGATGTTGCGGCTGTGGCTGCTTCTAAAGCCGAAGAAGATAAAAAGGCAGCTGCCAAGAAGAAAGACGCTGCAGGCGGCAAAACCTCTCCTCCGGCTCCCGGAACTCCGGCTCCTACCCCTGGAACTCCTGCTCCTACTCCCGCACCTCCTGCTGCACAACCCACTCCCAACCCTAAATAACATCAATGGAGGCATACATTGTCGCAGGGTTTCGTAGCGCAGTCGGAAAAGCCCCTAAAGGCAAATTCCGTTTTATGAGGGCCGATGACCTGGCGGCAACTGTTGTGAAACATCTTGTTTCCTCAGTTCCGGGTCTTAACACTGATCAGATTGACGATGTAATTGTTGGCAATGCCACTCCTGAAGCAGAACAGGGACTCAACATCGGGCGCATGATTTCGCTGATGGGACTTAACACCATCAAGGTTCCCGGAATGACTGTGAATCGCTATTGTTCATCGGGACTTGAAACCATTGCCATCGCAGCAGCAAAAATCAAAGCCGGACTCGCCGATTGCATCATTGCAGGTGGAGTTGAAACGATGTCTCCTATTCCATTCGGTGGCTGGCGCATTGTTCCCAATTTTGAAGTTGCAAAGGCTCATCCCGACTGGTATTGGGGAATGGGACTCACTGCAGAAGCCGTCGCAAGGGAATATAAGGTTTCAAGGGAAGATCAGGATAAGTTTTCATACCATTCTCATCAGAAAGCAATTGCCGCCATTAACAATGGACTTTTCAAACAAGATATCGTTCCGGTCACTATAGATGAAGTTTATCTCGACCAGAACGAAAAAAAGCAGACCAGAAAACAAGTTGTTGATACCGATGAAGGCCCTCGCGCAGACACCAGTCTTGAGAAGCTTGCCATGCTAAAGCCTGTTTTCGATGCATCGGGAAGTGTTACCGCAGGCAACTCCTCTCAAACCAGCGATGGAGCAGCTTTTGTATTGGTCGTCTCTGAAAAGATGCTCAAGCAACTTCAGGTGGAGCCGGTGGCACGATTCGTAACCTATGCTGTGGCTGCAATAGAGCCCCGCATCATGGGAATTGGTCCTGTAGAAGCCATTCCGGCAGCATTAAAAAGAGCGGGACTAAAAACCGCAGATATCGATTTAATTGAACTGAATGAAGCGTTTGCTTCTCAGTCACTGGCAGTGATCCGGGAACTAAATCTCAACCCTGAAATCGTTAACGTCAATGGAGGTGCCATTGCTTTGGGGCATCCGCTTGGATGTACCGGTGCCAAATTATCGGTACAGCTTTTCAATGAAATGCGCCGCAGAAAACAGCATTATGGCATGGTTACCATGTGTGTGGGTACCGGTCAGGGTGCAGCAGGCATTTTTGAATTTCTGAATTAACTACTTTCTTCGAATCGGCTTAATCATGCCTTAACAATTCAGCAACTGTGCTGTTTTGAGCCCATTTAATCGTATTCCCGGCAAGGGGCAAACCTTGACGCGACATTTATTTACACTTCCGGTATATCTTTCCGGCAGGTTTCTTCGTAAATTTGGTATCAAATAAAATTCGAACTATGTCAGTAGCTTTAAATACCGACCACAAAGGCGGCGAATTCCTCATCCGGGAAGCACTTTCCGAAGAGACCTTTATACCTGAACAATTCTCTGAAGAACATCTTATGATGGCTGCCATGGCTGAAGATTTTCTGAATGCCGAAGTTTTTCCAAACCTCGACCGCATCGATGCACAGGAAGAAGGGCTGATGGAATCTATTATGGATAAAGCCGGAGAACTGGGATTACTGGGAATTTCCGTTCCTGAAGAGTTTGGCGGTTTCGGTAAGGATTTCATAACAGGAATGCTGATCACTGAAAAACTGGGAGCAGGTCATTCGTTTGCTGTTGCAATGGCAGCTCACACTGGCATTGGTACCTTACCCATTCTTTATTTCGGAACGGCAGAACAAAAAGCAAAATACCTTCCTAAACTGGCAACAGGAGAATGGAAAGCATCATATTGTCTTACTGAGCCCGGTTCAGGATCTGACGCACTGGCTGCAAAAACAAAAGCTGTGCTTTCTGCAGATGGCAAACATTATATTCTGAATGGTCAGAAAATGTGGATCACCAATGCGGGTTTTGCTGATGTCTTTGTAGTTTTTGCTCAAATCGACGGCGACAAATTCACAGGATTCATTGTTGAAAAAGGATATCCCGGACTTTCTCTTGGCGAGGAAGAACATAAAATGGGAATCAAAGGCTCATCAACGCGCCAGGTATTCTTCACCGATTGCAAGGTTCCTGCAGAAAACTTACTCGGAGAAATCGGCAAGGGACACCTTATTGCATTTAATATTTTGAATATAGGAAGAGCCAAGCTTGCAGGTGCAGCGTTAGGAGGATGCAAGAGAGCCATCACCACCTCTGTTGCTTATGCAAATACCCGCGAACAATTTAAACTGCCTATTGCCAAATTCGGCGCCATCAGATACAAACTTGCTGAACAGGCGATCCGCACCTTTGTAATGGAATCGGCACTATACAGAGCATCACACCAGATAGATGAAAAAGAAAAACAACTGCTGGCAGAAGGCAAAGACTTTGCAAAGGCTTTACTTGGAGCAGCTGAACAATATGCAGTTGAATGTGCTATCCTTAAAGTTTTCGGTTCTGAGGTTCTTGATTATGTAGTGGACGAAGGTGTTCAAATCTTCGGTGGCTATGGCTTCTCGGCAGATTATCCTATGGATCGCGCATACAGAGATGCACGTATCAACCGTATTTTCGAAGGCACGAATGAGATCAACAGAATGCTGATGCTCGACATGCTTCTGAAGCGTGCTATGAAAGGCGAACTGGACCTGATGACTCCGGCTACCAACGTTCAGAAAGAATTGATGGCCATACCTGATTTCGGAAGCAGTGAAGAAGTACCCTTTGGTGCAGAGAAGAAAGCAATAGCCAACATGAAAAAGGCCGCACTGATGGTTGCAGGAACTGCAGTGCAGAAGTACATGATGCAATTGGCAAAAGAACAGGAAATCATCATGAACATTGCCGACATGATTATTGAAATTTATACCAGTGAATCGGTAATGCTTCGTGTAGAAAACCTTTCATCAACCAAAGGCGAGGAAGCAGCTGTTTATGTTGATATCATGAAAACATATATCAACGATAGCTCCGACAGATTGATGATTGCAGGTAAGAATGCAATTAATTCAATGTCGGAAGGCGACGAAAACAGAATGTTGCACATGGGACTCAAGCGATTCACAAAAACTTCACCTTTTAACTCAAAAGATGCAAGAAGAAGAATTGCAGCCAAAATGATAGAAGCAAATAAATATTGTTTTTAAGTTGACACCACATGTTATCAGGGTCATAAAGAAATTTCTGATTAACACATACTCCCCATTTGCTCATGAGGAAGTTATTTAGAAGGACCCTGAAGCTTCTTTTGGTATTGGCATTAATTGCCATTATCTGGAACTTTCGACTCATTGCATACGGAATCGGTCAACTGAATGGTCAACTGAAAATAATTCTTGGCTCAGTACCTGTTGAAGAGGTGCTTCAGAATCCGGATACTGACAACGCTTACAAAAAAAAGCTGAAGCTCATTTCAGAAATCAGAAGGTTTGCGACCGATTCGTTAGGATTGACGGACACTGATAACTATACTACATTTTACGACCAGCATCAGAAGCCCCTCATGTGGGTGGTAACCGGTTGCCGGCCTTATTCTCTGGAAGCAAAAAAATGGCATTTCCCTGTCATAGGAGAAGTTAGTTACAAAGGTTTTTTCAAAGAAGAGCTGGCTAAAGAAGAAGCAGCAAAAATCAGAAAAGAAGGATTTGTCAGCGATATCTATTCACCATCTGCATGGTCAACATTAGGTTATTTTAAAGATCCGATACTTTCTGGCATGTTGAAACGCAGTCCGGGGCGGCTTGCGGAACTCATTATTCACGAGTCGACACATGCTACCTGCTACATTGAAAGCAGTGTCGATTTCAACGAGAACTTTGCCACCTTTACCGGGGAACAGGGAGCGGCTATTTTCTTAAAATCAAAATATGGAAGTGATTCTGAAGAACTCAGAAACTATTTGAATTTTCTCCACGATGAGAAGTTGTATACCACTTACATGAACAAGGCTTCACAACGACTCGACAGCCTTTACAAATCGATGCCTGAACATTTAAGCATCAAAGAGAAGGCGACGATGAAGTTCAATTTCATTGCCGGAATACTGTTAGAACAAAACCGGTTGCCATTCAGGGCACCTGAAAAATATCTCTTTGATTTTTCACGAAACTCGTTGCCCGACAATACAGAATTCATGGCTTTCCTGCGCTACAGAAAAAATCAGGATCAGTTTCAGAAAGTATTTGATACGCTTTATCAATCGGATTTCAGGAAGTTCATTACCGACATTTCTGCAAAAGCAAAGCGAAACGAACCGTTACCCTTTCCTGTTCGCTAAATCAGAATTTTCCAATCAGAAAATAATAGCAAAACACGACCGGTACTGCAATAAAAAAAGCATCAAACCGATCGAGGATGCCTCCGTGACCGGGAAGCAAAGATCCGGAATCTTTCACGCCAAGACTTCTCTTAAGCATCGATTCTACAAGATCTCCCAACGTACCGAAGGTAACCACAATTACTGATGTGATCAGCCATTCCAGCAGGGTAAGCTCGGTAAAATATTTCGACAAAAAGAAGGCTACCAGGGCTGCAGTTGCAAGTCCGCCGAAAAACCCTTCCCATGATTTCTTGGGAGAAATGCGCTCAAACAAACGGTGTCGACCGAATCGTGAGCCTGCAAAGTAGGCACCGGTATCGCTGGCCCACACCAGAAATATAAACCCCATCACAATTCCACGGTGGTACTGGATATCGTCGCCGGGTGTAAACAAGGTACCCATGAACAGTAGCAACATCAGTGGAATTGTAATGTAAAATATTGCTATGAGGGTGGTGCTGATATTTGAAAAGGGGGCTTCTTTTTTCCGGTACAGTTCTGCAATAAAGATCCAAACCATTCCCGGCAACATTAACAGCAACCAGGAGAACGAAAACTGCATCAATGACACACCAATAGCAGCGAGAAACAACAAAGTGGAAATTACGGTTCCGGCTATACGCTGAGGGTGAATGGTGTTGCCTGAAACCAATTTGTAAAACTCCAACACTCCCAGAATATTAATGAGCAGGAAAATACATGCAAAGCTCCATTGGCTAAAAAGTACAGATGCAATCAAGACTACTCCAAAACCGACGCCGGTAATCACTCTTTGACCGAGATTATTCACAGATCGTTTGATTTAATAATGAACTGAGCAAGGATGGCATCTTTTTCATTAACATACAATTCGATGTCGCCCATGAAGGTATAGGAAGAATCTTTTTTATTGACTTCAAACGAGGCAATCTGCTGATCTTCCAAAACCGCTTTAACAATATTTACTTTGTGTGGCAAGGTGGAAGCATAAACCATTATCCAGTCAGGTTTGATCACATCCATGTTCACCATTCCTTTCTATCAACCAAAAACAAATAAACTTCAGATGGGCCCTGTGCACCGGTCACCAGCTCATTGCCGATATCAGCGGTTTTAGAGGGTCCAGTAATAAAAGTCGCAGATGAAGGGAAATTATCCTTGTATCGTGATTTGAGGAGTGCCAGAGCTTCTTTAATATCGTCGACGAGTTGATCGGGATAAGCTACAACAACATGCACAGGGGTGAACATAGGTATTCCACGACCTGAAGTTTGGGCAGATGAAACCAGAATGCTGCCGGTACGGGCAACAAGGCATTCGCAAAAGGTGACAGCTGCATGTCCGGAGGCAACTGACTCAGGATCTCTGCTAACGGGAAATTCACACTGTTCAAGAAAGCCTGCAAGTTGTTCTTCAACTGACAGGAGGCGACTCCATTTTTTTTCCTGAGCGAGATTGAGCAATCCTTCAGCAAAATCGAGCATGGTTTCACAAAACACAAAATTACCACCGGCCTCCCGGAAGGCTTGAGCAAAAATCAGTTCGGGTACTTCGTCATTCATACGGAATACGGGACTGTCGAAATCCAGGTTAGGATAAGGGTTGGGTGTTTTAGAAATTAAGGCGCTTCTTATTTTCTTCAGCACTTTTTCCCTGGTGGTACTTTCCTGCATCGATCCAAATAATATAATTATCAGGCACCGGGATTTTCTTCGGCGGTACCTGCAGTTTTTTCCTCATGATGTCCGTTACCATTTGTTGAAATTACCGGGGGAACTACTTTTTTCTCATCCAATACCCTTTCATCTTCAAATGGTCGTTTACCAAAAATCAATTCCAGATCTTCTTTGAAAATAACTTCCTTTTCGAGGAGGCTTTGAGCCAACTGATCGAGTTGTGATTTATGTTTCACCAACAGATCTTTGGTTCGCTTATAACATGCTTCAATAAGTTTGCTCACTTCTTCATCAATCACCTGAGCAGTTTTTTCACTGTAGGGTTTGGTGAAGTTATAATCCTGGTTTCCTGTTGAATCATAAAAGCTCACATTGCCAATTTTATCATTCAGTCCGAAAATTGAAACGGTGGCATAGGCTTGTTTAGTAATTTTCTCCAGGTCGCTCAATGCGCCGGTTGAAATTTGACCGAACACCACTTCTTCTGAGGCTCTTCCTCCTAGCGCAGCACAAATTTCGTCGGTTATTTGTTCTGTGGTAGTAATCTGACGTTCTTCAGGAAGGTACCAGGCAGCTCCAAGCGAATTACCACGGGGAACGATAGAAACTTTAATAAGCGGATGCGCATGCTCGAGCAGCCAGCTGACTGTGGCATGCCCGGCTTCATGATAGGCAATTACTTTTTTCTCGTGAGCGGAAATGATCTTATTTTTCTTTTCAAGACCACCGATGATGCGATCTACTGCATCGAGGAAATCTTGTTTATCGACCATGGTTTTATTCCTTCTTGCAGCAATGAGAGCGGCCTCGTTACAGAGGTTGGCGATATCAGCTCCGGAGAATCCGGGAGTTTGTCGTGCCAGGAAGTCGATGTCAACAGATGTATCTGTTTTCACCGGTTTGAGATGCACCTTGAATATTTCCTTGCGGCCATTCAGATCGGGCAACTCCACATAAATCTGTCTGTCGAATCGTCCGGGGCGCAATAATGCGCGATCGAGCACATCAGCTCTGTTGGTAGCAGCAAGAATGATTACTCCGCTGTTACTGCCGAATCCATCCATTTCAGTGAGCAGCTGATTGAGGGTGCTTTCACGTTCATCGTTGGCGCTGAAAGAAGGTGCCTTTCCTCTTGCACGACCGATGGCATCAATTTCATCTATGAAAATAATTGCCGGTGCTTTTTCTTTAGCCTGACGGAACAAATCACGCACACGGCTCGCCCCTACTCCAACAAACATCTCAACGAAGTCGGAACCTGAAAGCGAAAAGAATGGTACCTGAGCTTCACCGGCCACTGCTTTCGCAAGAAGGGTTTTACCTGTTCCGGGAGGTCCTACCAACAAGGCTCCTCTTGGAATTTTTCCTCCTAAAGAGGTGTATTTTTTGGGGTTCTTAAGGAAGTCAACAATTTCCATCACCTCCACTTTGGCTTCATCAAGAGATCGGAAGAGCACACGTCTGAACTCCAGTCACTTAGGCATATCTCGTA
>ERZ650309.378-NODE-378-length-22252-cov-5.979096_pt1 | contig 22252 bp, 16 predicted proteins | sample MGYA00376245_ERZ650309 | MGnify/ENA primary metagenome ERZ650309 (study PRJEB26733, sample SAMN07839294) | wastewater metagenome | biome: urban; feature: wastewater treatment plant; material: waste water | place: USA: North Carolina | collected 2016-04-26 ...
AATAACAGGCATTTATGAAACAAAGGAAAGATAGTTACTTTCCGATACAAAACTTTCCAAATATTGTTCCCAGTATATCTCTGTCGTGGAGTATTTCGCCGGTTATGGTGCCAAGTGCATTAGAAGCAATTCTAATATCTAATGAAAGCATATCACCAGTTGTGTGAGATGACAAACCTTGTTGTACTTGTAGGAGTGCTTGTTCGCAATCGATAAGTGCGGCATAATGGCGGGCATTAACCACAATTGTTTTTTCAGTATTTACTCGTTCTGATAATACTAATTTCGGTAGCCATTGTTTGAGGTTTTCAATATTGATTTTATGCAAGGCATCCATTTCAAAAATAGATACCTCATCACCTACCATTTTTTGTATATTATTTATCAAATTCTTTAATACAAATTGATCTACTAAATCCAGTTTATTTGCTATCAATACAACTTGTTGATTTGTTGTGCCCAACTTCCGGATATCTTCTGCCACATCAGTTGCTGTAGATTCTGATGCATCAAATAAATACAATAAGATAACAGCGGTTTCTATTTTTTCAAATGTTTTATTAATACCTAATTGTTCTACCTTATCTGTGGCTTTTCGAATACCTGCAGTATCGGTAAGCCTAAATACAATGCCATCTAAAATTATTTTTTCTTCAATGGTATCACGTGTGGTGCCGGCAACCTCGGTTACTATGGCACGCTCTTCATTCAATAATGCATTCAGCAGTGTGCTCTTACCTGCATTTGGCCTTCCTGCAATCACCACTGACACACCTTGTTTAAGAATATTTCCAAGTTTGAAGGAAGCTGCTAATTGACTTGTTTCAGAAAGTATATTTGATACCAAATTTTGTAATGCGCTTCGGTCAGCAAATTCAACATCTTCTTGACTGAAATCCAGCTCCAACTCTATAAGTGCCGCAAACTCTATAAGTTGTTGACGAAGTTTTTTTATGTCATTGCTGAATCCACCCCGCATTTGTTGTAGAGCAGTATCTCTGACTGCTGCACTTTCTGAGGCTATCAAATCTGCTACTGCTTCTGCTTGGCTCAAATCCTTTTTACCATTAAGAAAAGCCCGTTGTGTAAACTCACCGGGTAAGGCGGGTCTGGCACCATTTGCATAAATTAAATGAAGCACATCTTGTAAAATATAAGATGAGCCATGGCAGCTTATTTCCACCACATCTTCACCAGTGTAGGATGAAGGATTCCTGAAAACAGATACCACCACTTCATCTACAATCGTATGTTGATTTTTGATAAAGCCCACATGAATGGTATGGCTTTTGACATTTGCAATATTTTTTGAGAATATATGATTAATGATTTGTATCGCATTTTTTCCAGATATCCTAATGACGCCAAGTGCACCCACACCCTGCGGAGTGGCTAATGCTGCTATCGTATCATCCCATTGATTGAATAATGCATGCATAAAATTTCCTTAAATCAAAATTGGTTTTGCTTCAAATTGCTGATGATATAAATTGGCATAATGACCATTCAATTGTAATAATGCTTCATGAGTGCCTGATTCCTTTATTTCTCCTGCATCTAATACTATAATCATATCAGCTTTGCGAATTGTAGATAGTCTATGCGCTATTACAATTGAAGTTCTACCGGAAACTAATTTATCAATAGCTTCTTGTATAAGTTGCTCACTTTCATTATCAATAGATGAAGTGGCTTCGTCCATAATTAAAATAGAAGGATTATACAGCAATGCTCTGATAAAAGAAATGAGTTGACGCTGACCAAGGCTGAGTGTATTGCCCCGCTCCATCACATTATAGTCATAACCACCCGGCAGTTTCATAATGAAGTCATGCACCCCTATGATCTTTGCTGCTTCATATACTTTTTCTTTTGTAATTGACTCATCATGGAGTGTGATATTATCCATTACAGAACCCGAAAATAGAAAAACATCTTGTAGCACAATTGCTATATGGCTACGTAAATATTCCAGTGGAAAAGATTGAATAGACAGATCATCAATTGAAACAGATCCCTGCTGTATTGGATATAAACGATTTAGCACTCCAGTTATTGATGTTTTGCCGCTACCTGTATGACCAACAAGTGCAACCATTTTGCCGGCAGGCACTATAAATGAAATATCCTTTAAAACAGGTATGCCCGGTTGGTAATGCATCCAAACATTTTCAAAACGAATATCTCCTCTGAGTGTGTTTGGAGTATGTATGCCCTTATCTTCAGTCACATCAGGATTGTCTAAAACTTTACATACTCGCTCCCCAGCTATAAGCCCCATTTGCAATACATTAAATTTATCTGCTATTACACGCAGTGGTCTAAATATTTGATTTAGATATAACGTAAATGCTACTAGTGTTCCTGCAAGATTTTCTTCTGTAATATTTGAATCTCTATATGCAATTCTCCATATTAATAAACCCAAAGAAACTGCAAGCACAATTTCTACAATGGGAAAAAAAACGGAATAGGCAAATATTGATTTGATATTGGCATTTCTATGTTTTTTGTTGATATCTTTAAACTTTGAAAACTCCCGATCCTCGGCGGTAAATGCTTGTACTATACCCATACCGGTAATATGCTCTTGAACAAATGCATTGAGAGATGCTACCGCATTGCGTACTTGTATAAAACTTTTGTTTACACTCTCTTTAAAATACCATGTTGAAACCAACATAATAGGAAAGGGGATTAAGGCAATAAGTGTAAGATACCAATTGGTACAAAACATGGTAATCAGCACAGCAATGATAGAAAGTAGATCTGCCAATATTGCAATAAAACCATCAGTGAAAATATCGTTTATGCTTTCAATATCATTAATGGTGCGAGTGGTTAAAGTACCTATTGGTGTGTGATCAAATTGTTTGAGGTTCAAGTGTAGTATCTTGTCAAAAACGGATACACGCATATCTTTTACAACCTTTTGCCCCAGTGCTGCAGTGGTGAAAGAAAATATAAAACGCAGCGCAGTTTCAAATAAAATAAAAACCATTTGAAAAATGGTCATGTAAAAGATAAATTGAACTACATCAGTCCAGTCTGCTCCCGGAAAAAAAGGTTTTACATACCAAGCTGCATCAACGGTTTTGCCTGTGGCTCTATCTACTGTAAGTTGTATGAGGAAAGGCCTCAAAGGAGTAACAACTGAAAGAAAAATTGCCAAACCAATGGCCATATAAAGCCTTTTCTGATATGGTTTTACAAAAACAAAAATTCGTTTTAGTACAACAATATCCAACCATTTCTTTTTTTCTTTTTCAGCCATAAAGCAAGCGAAGTTAAGGAAACAGCCAATTGTAGTAGAAGCGAATAATATCGAAGTAAATCTCTATACTACACAAATATTTCACAATCAATTTGCGAAGCGTTTTATTACACAATAGTTAGTCCGAATTCCTACTGCTTAAACAGTTGAATGGTATAATCCAACAATTGCTGACTACCAAACTTTCCGTGGCCGGGTACAACAATTTTTACGTTCGGATATGCTTGTTTTACAAGCTCAACAGTAGGAGACCAGCTTGAAATATTTGCATCCCCTAAATATCCCTTACTTGCATCCATCTCCTTAATTAGGCATCCTCCAAACATTATATTTTCAAAGGGATAATAGCCAATTATATTATCTTTTGTATGTCCTTCTCCAAAATATTTTGCAATTACTTGTTCATTTCCTATCTGCAGTAATAATGAATCTTTAAAAGCATTTTGTGGTACTATGGCTCCATCTTTTTTTGCTAAATCAATGGTTTTGTCATTGGCATAAGAAGGGATTTTCTTTTCGTGAAATGCTCCCAAACCGCCAAGACAATCATCGTGAAAATGTGTTGGAATTACTGCTTTTATTGTGCAATGAAGTTTTTCAGTTACCCATTCTATTAGCATATATGAGGCAGAATCATTTGTGGGAGTATCAAAAATAATGGCTTCATGTTCATTCGTTACTATTAATCCATTGCATGGCACATAACCAAAATCTTTGGTCTGTTTAAATGATGTATGCACAAATGAACGTTCAGCAATTTGTGTTACAACCAACTGTTTATTTTTTAAAACCTCCTTTGAACTAAACCTACGATTTTTTATTGATGAGCAATTTGTTTGGCATATAAATATAAAGAATAGGATAGCTGCATAAAGTAATTTTTTCATCTTTTACTTTCTTATTTCAGCGTAAAATTATGGCAGGAAAAAAAATAAAATGCAGGTCAATCTGAAATATTAATTTACTGCTTTCGCAGAATGAACAATAACCTTTAATTGGCTCATTGCCATTTAAAGTTCAATTTTTGTAAGCATTTTCTATTTAGAACACAAGGAATACCATATTTTAGGCTTATCATCCCTACCTTTGCGCCCCGCAGAAAAATAAATGTTACAAATATTTATTACATTTATTGTTTAGAGCGATTAAAAATTGAATTATGGATATTAGAAATATAGCAATCATTGCACACGTTGACCATGGGAAAACAACATTGGTAGATAAAATCTTACATGCTACAAAAGTATTTAGAGACAATCAGGATACAGGCGAACTCATAATGGATAGCAATGACCTAGAGCGTGAAAGGGGCATCACCATTTTTAGTAAGAATGCAGCAGTTACTTTCAATGATGTTAAAATAAATGTAATTGATACGCCGGGCCACGCCGATTTTGGTGGAGAGGTGGAGCGTGTGCTTAAAATGGCTGATGGTGTTATATTATTGGTAGATGCTTTTGAGGGCCCCATGCCTCAAACTAGATTTGTTTTACAAAAAGCATTACAACTAAATTTAAAGCCAATTGTGGTTATCAATAAAGTGGACAAACCAAACTGCAGACCTGATGAAGTGCATGATGCAGTTTTTGAGTTATTCTTTAATTTGGATGCCACCGAGGAGCAGTTAGATTTTCCAACATACTATGGAAGTGGAAAGAATGGTTGGTTTAATGATAGCCTTGCCCAATGTGAAGATATTACACCACTTTTAGAAGGTATTTTGAAGCATGTGCCACCACCATCAGTATTAGAAGGCCCACTTCAGATGCAGATTACATCTTTGGACTATAGTAGTTTTCTGGGTCGTATTGCCATAGGCAAAGTAACAAGAGGTAGCATTAAGGAAGGACAACCGATTGCTTTGATGCAAACTGGTGGTACTCTAAAGAAAAGCCGTGTGAAAGAGCTTTATGTTTTCGAAGGCATGGGTAAGAAAAAAGTTTCGGAAGTAATTGCCGGTGACTTATGTGCAGTAGTAGGTCTTGAGAATTTTAATATTGGAGATACCATAGCAGATGCAGAAAATCCGGAAGCTTTACCAATTATAAGTGTGGACGAACCAACAATGAATATGTTATTTGGTATCAACAATTCCCCATTTTTTGGAAGAGATGGAAAATTTGTTACCAGCCGTCACCTTAGAGATCGCTTAATGAAGGAAACTGAAAAAAATCTTGCATTACGAGTTGAAGACAGTGTGAGCGGCGACAGTTTTATAGTTTATGGTCGCGGTATTCTTCATTTAGGTGTACTGATAGAAACCATGCGCAGAGAGGGCTATGAACTTACAGTAGGACAACCACAAGTTATTGTAAAAGATATTGAGGGAAAAAAATCCGAGCCTTATGAAAATTTAGTGGTGGATGTGCCGCAAGAGTTTGCCAGTAAAGTTATTGATTTAGTAACCCGTCGGAAAGGGGAAATGCATGTAATGGAAACTAAAGGTGAGATGCAACACCTCGAGTTTGAAATTCCCAGCCGGGGTTTAATTGGCCTTCGTACTCAAATGCTTACAGCTACTACTGGTGAAGCAGTAATGGCACATCGTTTTACAGAATATAAACCTTGGAAAGGACCAATACCCGGAAGAAATAATGGTGTATTGCTGAGCAAATTTACAGGTACCACAACTGGTTATAGCATAGACAAGTTGCAGGATAGAGGAAGTTTCTTTGTGGATCCGGGTGAAGAAGTATATGCAGGTCAGATAATAGCTGAAAATGTAAAACCTGGAGACCTTGTCGTAAATGGAAATGAAGGTAAAAAACTTACTAATATGCGTGCCAGTGGTAGTGATGCTGCCACCAATATTGCTCCAAAACTATTGATGACATTGGAAGAATGTATGGAGTACATACAGCAGGATGAATGTATAGAAGTAACGCCAAATCACATCCGCATGCGAAAAGTAATTTTGGACGAAGAAGAAAGAAAGAAACAATCCAAACGAATGCAGAGTGAGGCTGTATCTTAATCTGAATAGTAGTTTAAAAATGCTTCTTTTAGGTATTTAATAATAACCTTTTTGAGGTTCAATATGTGATTGATTCATTTACACTATTGAAAATAGTGCTTATAGTTATGATTCCATCTCTACTTTAAATGCTGTAATGAAAAGTGCAGCATAGATTTGGAAGTTGAATGTGTCGTGAATTGCTAAAAGACAATACAATTAAGTATTTAAAGTCATAAAAAAATGTAATCCAGATATAAAATCGATTATAAAAGTCAATACCTTAGCAGCATGTCAATTGGCTGCACTCCCACATTTTGTTTTGCAACTCAACAGCCAAATATTTTTAAAGAATTTTACACATTTTCAGCTTTGCCAGAGCTGAATATTGAAGCTATCGATTTTAAAAATTTATCACAGGGAAAACCGATATATAGTATCCTTGCAATAGATGATGATGTATTCGCATATGATGATGTTTTTTCGATCTACAATGCGCACAAAAAAGAAGCATCAAATTGGCATTTCGAATCCATAGAAGATGGAGGTCATTGCTTTATTGACGACCCCGGTTTAGGAAATGATATTTTTCATAAATTATTCACTCGTATTCTATCAAAATAAATAGCTAATATGGATTTTTTTAATCTTTTATTAATCATTCATATTGTTTGTGGTGGCACCAGTTTGATATTGGGTTCCATTATTTTATGTATAAAAAAAGGTGGCAAACCCCATAAGTTTATAGGCAATATTTATTTTTCAACCATGCTTATTGCATCGTTAGTTGCTTTGCCCATGTCCTATTTACATACCAACTATTTTTTATTTATAGTAGGCGTATTTACAGCATTTATGTTATTAACAGGTCGTAGATATTTAAAATTAAAACATACCGACCATGTAAAATTGCAAGACTGGATTTTAAGTATTGTCATGTTGTTTTTTGGATTTGCATTTCTAATACTTGGCACATATAATCTCATAATCGAAGAAGATTTTGGTATAGTATTAATTGTATTTGGTAGCATCAGTCTCTTATTTGTATATCAGGATTATAAAAATTTCAAAGGAAAATCCGGCATAAAAAATTATTGGCTCACCACACATTTGCAAAGAATGATTGGAAGCTATATAGCATCTGTTACAGCATTTTTAGTAGTAAACATCACCATGTCGCCAGGCTTTGTTTTATGGTTATTGCCCACAGTAGTTATCGTACCACTTATCGTAAAATGGACTCGGAAATACAAAAAATCATCAGTGGAAACAAATATTATAGCATAACCATTTAATCGTCCATATAAAGTGATTGCTGACAATATTGAAATAAAGAAAAATAGTTGTACTTAATCCTTGCTGTAATCAACTCATAAAAGCTACAAATACATCTTTAAGATGATTTAGTGCTGTGCCCCCTAAACTTATAAACCACAAAATAGCAATGCTTCTATTTGTTTAACACTTCGTTGCTTCAAAGTATCTATTGCTCATTTAAATCGACAGATTTCATGTATAAGAATAGATAAAAAAGGAACCTTTTGTACAAAATAATTTTATCTCAATTACAATTCACTCTTTGCATATTTCAATCATATTTTCTTCCTATTATAATATGCAAATCACAATTGTAAGATTCTGTATTTGGGCTTTATCAAAATTGAATATTTGAATATGCCTATGATACTTATATCTTCGTTGCTATTTACTTTGTACTGCATAAGTTTTATGCTCACGGAATTTATATTATGAAAAAATTATTCCTTTATTTTATTATTCAGTTGTTTGTTTTTAATTCGTTTGCTCAATTATTTACTGGAGAAAAGTTTAGAGAGAATTTAGCAAATCTGGCTGACAATTTTCCGCAGGAAAAAATTTATATACAATATGATAAAAGCAGTTATAATGCAGGTGAGCTAATTTATTTTAAAGCTTATATAGCAGAAGGCATCAATGCATCAGATATCAGCAAAACCTTATATGTGGATATAACGGACAGCGTAGGTAGATTGATGCAGCACCAAATATTGCCGGTGGAGCAGGCAGGTGCATTTGGTAGTTTTGAAATTCCTTATAAATACACTGCTCAGCGCATTGGAATAAAAGCATATACCCGCTGGATGCTCAATTTTGACAGTAGTTTTCTCTATCAAAAAGATATCCGAATAACGCAAGTAAAAAAGTTGAAAACGAATGTGGCCACTGCTCCAAAAATTACGCTACAATTTTTCCCCGAAGGTGGCAATATTATTACTGGTCTAAATGGAGTTGTAGCTTTTAAAGCGAATGATGCAAATGGAATGCCTATGGCTATAAATGGAAAAATAATAGATAACAAAGGCAACACCATCACCAGTTTTAAAACGGAGCATGATGGCATGGGAAGTTTTGTGCTTGAACCATTGCCGGGCATTACTTATACATCTATTTGGACAGATGCTGCAAAGAATAAGTATGAAACTCCTCTACCCACAATATTTGAAGATGGTTTAAGCATTGCTGTGTCAAATGCAAGCAATCAAAAGAACTTTATTATACGTAGATCGGCAGATGCAAAAGATCGTTTTAAAAAGGGGTTTATTGTGGCTACCATGCATCAAAACTTAGTGTACATGGCCTCTCTCAATATGGAAGGTACATCTTCAGTATCAGGAAGCATTCCCACCAAGGATCTTCCCTCTGGCATACTTACCATTACTGTGTTTGACAGTGGTTGGGTGGCGGTGTCGGAAAGAATATGCTTTATCAATAATTCCGATTATTCATTTGAATCAGAGGCCGGTTTTGCATCTCTCAGTTTTTCAAAGCGTGCATCCAATATGCTGAGTGTATATGTGCCCACAGGCATTCAGGCAAATTTGTCTTTGTCTGTTACAGATGCAGCTATGCCTACTGATAGTAGTGATAATATCATCAGCAGACTTTTACTTACCAGTGATATCAAGGGGGATGTATATAGGGCACATTATTACTTGAGTGATACCACAAAAAAAATTGCACAGCACTTAGATCTGGTTATGCTTACACATGGCTGGCGCCGCATCAAATGGGATGAAATTGTACAATCAAAACTGCCCATAGTCAAATACCAAAATGATACAGAATATCTTACCCTTCGGGGAAAGGTGTTTGGCATGACTCAGCAAGATGCAAAAACAGGTGCTCTTTTGATGATGATTGTAGAAAAAGGGAAAGATAAAACTCGGGATATGCATCAAACCATGGTACTCCCGGATGGTAGCTTCAATAAAAATGATAAAATATTGTATGATACTTCAAAAGTGTTTTATAAACTGATAGCATCAGATTTGGCATCAAACACTGCAGAAGTTTCTTTTAATAATGGATCAATACCAGCCACTAAAATACAGTCTGGCAGTCAAGATCCAGTCTATCGCACTTCCGATACCAGCCAGGATGAGCGTAGCCGTTGGTTTACAGCGCAACAAGCTTTGCAAGCAAAAATGCTCTATGATAATCAGCTTGAAGATGTAGTTGTAAAAGCAAAAGCAAAGGCAGCAGTGCAAGTATTAGATGAAAAATATTCTACCGGACTTTTTGCCGGTGGCGATTCCTATCAATTTGATGTGGCCAATGATCCTGCGGCTAATACAATGTCAGTTTTTACTTATTTACAAGGAAAAGTGGCAGGTTTACAAATCAATACTACAAGTGGTGGCGTCAATGGTCAACCGGGAGTAATCTGGCGTGGCCAAACACCACAGTTCTTCTTAGATCAATCGCAGGTGGATGTGTCTCAACTGAGTAATGTAAGTATGAATGATGTAGCCTATGTAAAAGTGTTTAGACCTCCATTTTTTGGAGGAGCAGGTGGTGGCCCCGGTGGTGCCATTGTTGTTTATACAAAAAGAGGGGAAACATCTAAACCCGGTGCCGGAGCAAATAGCCCAATGCCATATAAAATGGTGATTGGATATACTGCTGACAAAGAATTTTATATGCCAAATTATGGTAGTCTTTCCAATCGTTCAGAAACAGATGATTTCAGAAGTACGCTACTTTGGAAACCAGATTTAATTTTTGATGGAAAGGTAACTACGATAAGGATTCCATTTTACAACAATGATATTAGTACTTCCTTTAGAATAGTTCTGGAAGGAATGGATAGCAATGGCAGAATTACGAGGGTTGAAAAAGTGGTAGAGTAGTTTCGGAATGGCTTTTAAATACAACTATTTGTTTTATAATTTGTAGTTTTTTTTTCGGATTGTCAATTGAGTAAATGAAGTCAATACTGTGGTTTGTTCAGAATAAAATTGCTTACCAACATGCAGGCTCAACTAAATTTATCCTCCTCAGTGTAGTATTGATTTATTCATGTATCGACTATTTGATAAAATACCAAATGCTTTATAAGGGTGTTTTTATGGATTGAGGTATTGAAATTAATTTAGTATGAATATTTGATTACTCATTCTTTTTATTAAAGTCTTGATCTTCTAAACCTTTAGATGTTGTAATTCTATCATCAATGATTTCCGTTGAGGAAATTTTTGGAAATAAAAGAAATTGTTCCGCCACCCTTATAATATTTAGTTGCCCAAAACATACCAATGATGAGTCCTGTTGTTGCTATAATGACACCTACACACAATCTTACTGTAGTTTGGTTTGAGTAATAAATGATAGCACCAATGATGAGTCCCATTAAGAACGGAGATGCTACAATTTGTATCCAGCCAAGACATTCATTAAAGACTCTGAAGTATCTGAAATATCTTCCTTCGCTGTGCAATATTTCATTTCTTCTTTTGGACATCGAATACAAAATTGAGTTGTTGATATTGGCTTATTTATTCGTCATTTAAAATCGCTTTGGCGAAGTTAAAAAAGCATCTCAATACTACATGTTGGTATTACAAAAATCCGATACAACCTTTAGTATCACACCTGCATTTTAGTTTTCCAATATGATGTGTAGGCCCGTAGTTGCAAGTAAGTTTCTCGTTTTTTCTTATTTGCCGAAGGCTATAAAATTCCACCAAACAAAAACATACTCTCATATAAGTGTTTGGCTGGCAACTATGGTTGATGTATCTAAGTTCATTGGAAGCCACACTGGCATCTAATGCTCTGCCATCTCCAAACTTCTACCATAGCAACACGTTTGGTGGCTGATGCCCTTTTTCTTGCTTCATGAATGGGAATAATTTCTCCAGTTAGATTTCCAATTTTTTTTCGAGCTGATATGATTTGTTTTGCGGATGCACCTTTACCATCAATGCTTTTGTTTTATTTTCAATCTTAAAATTGAGCATTTTTATTGCACAGTACAGGGTAGTAATAAGATAGATTTGAGATTCATTTTTTAAGCATCTACAATATCATTTCGGGTACATCGCCCTCTATGATTAATCTTCCTTTTGTTTTTGCAATGATTTCTTCAACGGATACACCGGGTGCTCTTTCACGCAGTAGAAAACCATTTGGTGTAATATCGAGAAATGCCAATTCGGATACTACTTTTTTTACACAACCCATGCCTGTAAGGGGAAGTGTACATGCTGGTAATAATTTACTTTCCCCTTTTGGATTTGTATGCTGCATAGCTACAATGATATTTTTTGCGCTGGCTACTAAATCCATCGCTCCACCCATTCCTTTTACCATTTTACCAGGTATTTTCCAATTAGCAATATCTCCGGTATCGCTTACTTCCATTGCTCCTAAAACGGTGAGATCAATTTTGCCGGCTCTTATCATTCCAAAACTTTCGGCACTATCAAAAAATGCTGCACCGGGTATTACGGTTACAGTCTCTTTACCAGCATTTATTAGGTCTGCATCTATAGCATCTTCGATAGGATAGGGGCCCATACCCAATATGCCATTTTCGCTTTGCAATATCACAGTCATACCATGGGGTATATAGTTTGCTACTAAGGTTGGAATACCAATGCCTAAGTTTACATACATGCCATCTTTCAGCTCCTGCGCTATGCGTTTTGCTATCCCATGTTTATCTAAAGCCATCGTTGAATATTATAATTATGGTTTTGAAAATTGTAATGATTGGTGCTATGTTTATTGTAATTGTACTGTCCTTCTTTCAATAGTTTTTAGATAGTCGCTACCTTTATAAATTCTATGTACATATACTCCGGCCACATCAATATCATCAGGATCTAACTGACCGGGCTCGACCAATTCTTCCACTTCTGCTATGGTTATGTTTGCTGCTTTTGCCATAGAGGTAGAAAAATTTTTTGTCGTTTTTCTAAAAATTAGGTTGCCCAATTTATCTCCTTTCCAAGCTTTTACTAATGCAAAATCCGCATGCAGTGCCAACTCCATTAGGTAATGCTTATCATTAAATATTCTTACTTCTTTACCAGCAGCTATTTCAGTACCATAACCTGCGGGTGTAAAAAATGCAGGAATGCCCATACCTGCCATTTCTATTCTTGTGGCCAGTGTGCCTTGCGGTATAAGATCTACTTCCAATTCTCCACTCAGCATTTGTCTTTCAAATTCGGCATTTTCACCTACATAGCTACTCATCATTTTTTTTATTTGACGAGTATAGAGTAACCTGCCCAAACCATATTCATCCACTCCTGCATTGTTTGAAATACAAGTGAGCCCCTTAACACCTTTTTCTAATAAGGCTGCAATACTATTTTCGGGAATACCACAGAGCCCAAAGCCACCCAGCATAATGGTGCTATTGTCAGCAATATCTTGTATGGCAGCTGCGGCAGTTTCAAATACTTTATTCATGCGCAAGATTTCGTTTGGAGGCAAATGTAAGGCTTGAGGCAGAAGTAAAATGCTGAACAAAATAACTATATATGCTCAACTCTGTTTTGATTGTATTCGATGTATTGTGAATACAATTAAAGTAAGCAATCAGGAAATGTTTGAAGTAATTCTTTCGTGATATACAGCGTCATTGATATCCTAACCTTGATTGGCTTCAGACCTAAAAATTTTTTTGTTAGGAGTAATATCTGTTGCCGTGAGAACTGAATGAAATGTTTATAATTTTATTCTCTATTTTTAACCCTGCTAAAATGAATACCTTGCTGACTATTAAAAATGATATGGAAGCATCAAATAAACTTCAGTGTAAAGAGGGACTTGAAATATTACGCTCTGTTATTCAACAACGATTAAAATACTATGAAAATGGCGTAGATACCGTAGATGAAGATTGGCTAAAACCTTATTCGGCATCATTAGGCCAATTGTGGTTTCATGATGAGTTTGATAGCGCATTCACCACTGTGGAGTCTATTGTGCTGTTAATTGCTTTGGCACCACATATCCATCCCGGTTTTTTTGAACAGATTATACAAGAATTTTTTCCGCAGGGCGGAGATTTTCCGGAGTTTGGTGGTATTAAAAATCAGCAGCAACGCTATCTTCAGCCTACAGGTGAAACGGTGCTATTTATCCTAGCGGGGATGCATTCCGCGAAGCGGTTACAATACTATACACTATTTGAAGCACATCATCTTTTTTACAAAGAAGCCATATTATGGATTGAATACATTAACGAAGGGCAACCTGCCATGAGTGGGAGAATGATACTTGCTCAGGATTGGATAGATAAATTGCTGCTACAAAAGGAAACAAATCCAAGATTCGGATTAGACTTTCCGGCCCGCAAACTGCATACGGACATGATATGGGATGATATGGTGCTGAGCAAGCAAACTACCTTGCAAATACAAGACATTTTGATGTGGATGAATCATCATGAAAAAATTGCTAAGGATGAGAATTTGGGAAGAAAAGTAAAGCCCGGTTTCAGGGTACTATTTCATGGACCTTCGGGTACCGGCAAAACGCTTACTGCCAGTCTGCTGGGTAAGCAATTTGTGAAAGATGTGTATCGTATAGACTTATCACAAATTGTATCAAAATATATTGGTGAAACGGAGAAAAATTTGGAGTCAGTATTTAGAAAAGCAGAATCAAAAAACTGGATACTTTTCTTTGATGAAGCGGATGCATTATTTGGAAAACGAACACAAGTGCAGAGCTCACATGATAAATATGCTAATCAGGAAATAAGTTATCTTCTGCAGCGGGTAGAAGATTACCCTGGCTTATTAATTTTAGCGAGTAATTATAAAAGCAATATTGATGAAGCGTTTATAAGAAGGTTTCATAGCATCATTCATTTTCCTATGCCCAATGCAGCAGAGCGTTATCAATTGTGGATGAAGGTAATGCCTGCTACTCTTTTGCCCAATGCAGATTTGGGATTGCAAGATATATCCAATAAATATGAACTGAGTGGTGCTTCTATTTTAAATGCAATGCAATATGCAGCCTTACACTGCCATGCTGCCGGAAGTGCTATGCTGAGGCAGGAAGATTTAATGTATGGGATAAAGAGAGAATTTATGAAGGAAGAAAAAATGATTTAATTGTATAGCTTGCTGCAAATGTTAAAAAATTACATTGTTTGTTGGTTTTGGCAATCTGCCCGACATTTTTATGCCAATGATTGGGTGTAATTAGGCTGAAACGCTTTACTTAAGGCTAAGTTATCTTACATTTGCAAGGTTTTTATAAATCCATCGTCAATATAAAAACGTATTGTGTTGGAAGGATATTAGGCGGAATAATTGATGTTTTTCGCTTACAGTTTTAAGGTTATAGAAAATATTATGCAATTAAAAAGTTCAATTCAAAACATTTTTGTACAGCTTACAGACACGCTGCAGCAGTTAAATAATGAGCAATACACCAGTCCATGTGCTGTGCTAATGAATGCTACTATTGGTCAGCATGTAAGGCATATCATTGAACTCTTTCAGGGTTTAGAAAATGGTTATGAAAATGGTGTTGTAAATTATGAAAAGCGTAAAAGAGATATTCGCATTGAAAGCGATCGTATGGTGGCCACCCAAATGATGCATGATATATACAATCGTATAGACCGAGCAGATAAGGCTTTGATACTTGAAGCTAACTATGATGAGCATACAGAAACTCACCTGCATATACACACAAATTATTATAGAGAATTGGTGTACAACTTAGAGCATGCGGTTCACCACATGGCACTTATAAGAGTTGGATTAGGTGTAGTTACGGATATACAAGTACCTGAAGGATTTGGAGTAGCAACCTCTACAATCAAGTACAGGAATCAATGTGCACAGTAAGTTTTATACCCGGTAGGCAGCAAATTATCCTTACCAGTAATAGAGATGAAAAATCTCTAAGGCCAAGAGCAATTCCACCCGCACAGTATGGCAGTTTAATGTATCCAAAAGATAGTGCAAAAGGTGGTACATGGGCTGTTGTGCATGCAAATGGTAAAACCTGTATATTGCTAAATGGAGGTTTTGTAAAACATGAACCTCAACCGCACCATACAAAAAGCCGTGGACTTGTGCTACTAGAAATAATGGATGCTTCTGAACCACTCAAGGCTTTTGTAGATGCAGATCTGCTCAACACGGAGCCATTTACTTTGATAATGCTACAGCAAAATCAATTGGTAGAATGTAGATGGGACGGAGAGCGGAAACATTGTGCGTATCCTGATATGGAGCAGCCACATATATGGTCATCGGCTACACTGTATGACGCAATTGTATCTGAGAAAAGAAAGCAATGGTTTTATGAGTGGTTAGAAAAAAATCCAAACCCATCTCCTGATGAGGTATTTCAGTTTCACTTGTTTGGAGGAAATGGAGATACCTATAATGATTTTAGAATGAATAGAGATGGTAAAATACTTACGGTAAGTGTAACTCAAATAGTGCACACAAAGGAGCATGCATTTATTAAATATCACGATTTGCAGGACAATAGTTATTATACAAATACATTATCATTTCAAACTGCTACTACTCCTATAGTGCATGCTTAATAAAGTATTTAATCACCCTTTTTTTATTCGATTATTACATTGGGAATATTGGCCCTTTCATGTGGTGTATGGCCCATTATATCCTATATGGTTTTGGTATTGCTTAAAAGCAAGGGCTGTGTTTTTTTTTAATACTTCCAATCCCCTGATCGAAAATGGCGGATTTTTAATGGAGAGTAAAAAAGCCATTTATGATATTATGCCAAAGGAGTATTATCCAACGACATTATTTTTTGAAAAAAACAGCATACCGCAGGAGGTTTTAGCACAAATAAAACTGAACGAGATCCATTATCCAATTATTGCAAAACCAAATATTGGCATGCAAGGCATGAGTGTAAAAAGGATTAAAGATGATGAAACGCTAATAGCCTATATAGAACAGAGTAAAGTTGATTTTTTGATACAGGATTATGTATCATTTGAAGAGGAGATAGGGATATTTTTTTGTAAAATACCTGGTGAGGACAAAGGAAAAATTACAGGTATAGTGGGCAAAGAATTTTTAACCGTAACCGGTGATGGAGTTAGTAATATTGAGTCCTTACTATCAGCAGAAAAAAGATTCAAATTGCAATTGCCTGTCTTGAAAAAATCTTTTCCAGACTTAATGTATGAAGTACCTTCTTTGGGTGAAAAAAAGGAAATAGTGCCTTATGGCAATCATGCAAGGGGTTCAAAGTTTATTGATATATCGCATCAAGCAGATGAAGCACTTCATGATGCAATAAATGAAATGTGCAATCGCCTGCCTGAATTCTATTTTGGCAGAATTGATCTACGCTACAAGGATTTGGATTCATTAAAACAATTAAAGGATTTTTCCATCATAGAATTAAATGGTGCAGGTAGTGAACCCACTCATATTTATGACCCAAAACATAGTATCTTTTTTGCTTGGAAAGAAATCGTAAGACATTGGCAATATCTTTCAACTATAAGCATCATGAACCATAAAAGATTGAATATGCCCTACATGACATTTAAAGAAGGAAAAACTATGCTCAAAGCCAACGCTGCTTACGTAAAAGAAATAAGTGGGAGGGGCTTATAAAGCGAAAGCATTAGATTTATAAAACTACCGCTACAGCCTGTATTCTTATAAAACCAATGCTTCCAAAGGTGGCACATGCAATCAATTATTTAGATTTCTCTGTGCTCAATTGTGGGATAAAGGTAAGGAGTTGCCAAACAATTCACCAAATTTCTGAACAGTTTTTTTTTCACATGCTGGATACTTGTATTTATAGGTGATATACTACATGAAATTTATGTAAATAATCTGTTTTATTTTGATGTTTCAGATAAATAGAAAAGTGAAAATATTTCTGACTTGCGTTTTGGTAATTTTAACTTTATCCCACAACGAAATGCTTTTCTTTGGCTCACATGAATTGCTTAAAATTTCTTTTAATTCTTATAGCTTGTAGCCTACAACTTTATTCAAATGCACAGCAGCAGGAAATAATAATAAAATGTATAACAGACAATAATGCACCCGTTGCATCTGTTACAATAAACCTTAGTTGGCGTGAAGATTCTACAAAAAAATATAATGCTGTTACGGATAGTTTGGGTAAAGTCATTGTTGCTGTAAAAGATGCGGGGCAGTATCTATTGACTGCTACATCCATATCATACGAACCACTTCAAAAGCTTATCATTACTGGAAAAAAAGAATTTTTATTTGCACTTACACCTTCAAAAAATACTTTAGAAACAGTAACCGTTTCCAGCAAAAGGCCTTTGATGCGTCAGGAGGAGGATAAAACAATTATAGAGCCGGAGAATATTGCGGCAGCAAGTACAAATGCTTATGAAATATTGGAAAAAACACCGGGTCTTTTTACCGATCAGGATGGAAATATTTATATAGCCAGTACATCACCGGCTACCATTCTAATCAATGGACGAGAAATGAAAATGAGTGCAGCAGATATTGCCACAATGCTCAAAAATCTGCCACCTACTGCTATTGCAAGAATGGAAGTATTGCGTACACCATCTGCAAAATATGATGCCTCTGGTAGTGGTGGTGTAGTAAATATAATATTGAAGAAGGGAGTTAAAATTGGTTTTACTGGAAGTGCATCTTTGGGTATGAATCAAGGACGATATGGCAACCAATTTTCAAATATCAATCTCAACAATAATAATGGTGCTACTACCAGCTATATTAACCTCTCTGTGTCTCACCGTAAAACGTATGATGAAATAAATACTTCACGGGTATTTGCAGCTGATACTTTATTACAACAAAATGCACTTACAGTTTACCCCGGTATTAACTACTATGTAGGCGGTGGTATTACTTATGAATGGAGTAGCAAATGGCAGATAAGTTATGATGCACGTATTACTTACAATACATTTGAAAACCTTACTAAGAATATAAATTCCATCAGAAAACAAGCAGATGATTTTATTTTATCAAACAATGAAAACAATGTTTCTAATGATGGTCATACCTTCAATATCAACAATAGTGTGAATCTGAAAAATAAGATAGACAGCTTGGGTAGTGAATGGACAACTGATTTTACTTATAACTTCAATAAGGGAAGCACAGAGCAGTTGTATAATACTTTATTTCAACTACCTGCATTGCCTGAGCAGTCAGGCAATGGAATTATACGGAATGATAGACATTTTGGAGCAGCACAAACAGACCTTAAACTAAAATTTAAACATAAATACACACTTGAGGCTGGTTTGAAATCGACTGTACAACAGTTTAAAAATAGAACCAATTATTCATTATTAAAAGAGAGTATTTTGGTTACAGATGAATTTAGAACATCTTCTTTCAATTATGATGAAAATATAAATGCAGCCTATATACAAGGTACAAAAACAATAGATGATATTATCATTAAAGCTGGGCTAAGAGCAGAGAATACAAATATGAGGGGCAATCAGTTAGTGCCATTGGATACAAATTTTAATATTCATCGTACCGATTTATTTCCTTATATATATTTAAGTAAAAAGGTAATGAAAATAGCAGGTTATGAAATTAGGGGATACCTTGTATATAGAAGAAGCATTACAAGACCGGTATATGATTATCTGAATCCTTTTCCACGTTTTATAGATGCCTATTTATTTGAAACGGGCAATCCACTACTTCGTCCTCAGTTTACCCAAAATTTTGAAGCAAATATTAGCTTTGATGAAACACCACTTTTGGCAGTGGGGATCAACAATACCAGTGATATCTTTACTAATGTTATATACCAGGCAGATTCAAATGCAACAGTGGCCTATCGCACATGGGATAATTTAGGTACAAATAAGGAAACATATCTCCGAGTATTGGGTGCCATTCCGCCAGGCGGAAAATATTTCTTTGTAATTGGTGCACAATACAATCATAATAATTACAAAGGACTGTATGAAAACAAGCCACTTGCATTTCAGCGAGGATCTTGGTCTTTATTTACCTACCACACTTTAAAACTTGGAAGTTTATCAGTGGCCAGTTTGAGTGGATTTGTAAGATTTAATGGACAGTTGCAATTTTATGAACTGGGAAATTTTGGCCAGTTGAATTTGAGTATCAATCGTCAGTTTATGCAGAAGAAACTTACGATTACACTTAATGTGACAGACCTGTTTTTTACAAATAACAATACCTTTACCCTTCAGCAAGGAACTATCAATGCATTTGGCAACAGATTGTCGGATACCAAAAGATTTGGCGTCAATTTGAGATATAATTTTGGATTGAATAAGAAGGAAGAAAAAAAGAATATGTTTGGAGCTGGAGAAGGGGAATGATTGTTTTATTGAAATGGACAATATTCCAAAATGCAGCACGTTTTTAGAACACTATTCCGTTGAATATTTTTTCAATGCTGTTCCTTTTAGAAACATGATAAGGAAATAAAATTAATTTTAGCGAAATGAATACGCCAGTCAAATACATCCTTTTCTTCATGCTGTCTTTTATTGTTTTTTATGCTTGCTCAAAGAATGATACAGGGCCGGAGTATTTTGTTTCTATTAGAACAGATAGTGGGCTTCTAACTTTTGATGGGGTGGGGGATTACGGCATAGATACAGAGGATAGCAGTTATTTTAAATTATTGATAAACGGTAAACAACCCCAGTCATTCTATTCTTTTGATATACTCATCAGAAAAAAAGACTCAATCCCTTTGGATATAGGATTATATAAAACGAATAGCCTCGATTATGAAATGGTTGTGTCTTATACCCGACCTGATAGTTCAAATAATCTTGAATATTTTCATAGTATAGAAAATGTACCAAACAGAGAGCCTTCGCTATATACAGCAAAGATTTCAAAAATTACAGATGAGACCATCGAAGGAGAATTCTTTGGTAACTATCTTACAAAAGTTGGTACTATCGATTCCAGTCTTGTAGCCATACCCGAAGGTAATTTTAGAGTAAAAAGATTTAGGTAAAAGAGCGGTTACCTTCCCGAAGCAATTTACTAAACATCTATATTTCAATTTGTTTTTTCTGAAAAGTTGTATAGAACACATATAAGTGATTGAACCAATATTTTGCTATTGACTCCGAAAACATAAGCCGATATGAAATATAGTCAAATAGGTGAGGCTAATTTTTGGCTAAATAAATAGTGAACAATTTGAATTACATTTGAAAGTGCTGTAAATGAATACATTTCATTCCTCTAAAAACCTTTTTTCTGCAAAACCTGCATTCAATCATTTTCAATAGTTTATAACATTACTTTAAGTTTTGCAACCTACGGCTTAGTTCAATACCTGTAGATCTTAGACTGTAGCTAAACTGTATGCCATTGCCTGGAAAAGTATTATGAAAGCCTTTTGATCTATAAAAATCTCCGCTATCTGCGTCATAAAAAATTGCGATATTATTTGCTAAGTATGGGTGCTCAATCATTTTATTGAAAACTTGTGTAAACAGGGGTATAGAGTATGTGATTATATACATTTCATTTGTTATTAAGAGTTTATTCGGCATTCGATCATGATAGTATAACATCGCTAAGTCAAGTACTCCTTCTGCTATACTGTCTGGAGATATTCCAAAATCGGCAGGAGTGCCTCCTTCTAAATCCTCGCTCCAACCTCTCATAGGAGAAGGTTCATTCCAATGATAGTTTACATACTTCATTGGTATTTCATTCATTTTTTCTGTGATATATACGTTCATTTTAGTCCTTACATCTGCAAATCTTGGTATTACAGTTTTGTCAATTTGGTCATATTGGTAAGGGGAAAAAGCATTCGTTCCAAAATACTCCGCCAATGCTTTCTCATCTTTATCATCACGTAGCCATTTCCACACTGTATAGCACATATCCCTTGGTAAAAATCCACCATTTGTTGCATCCACACCTACTTTGCCATCCCACCATACATAGCTATTACAAGTTTGAACAGCTGCTGCTAATTGGTCGATGTATTTTTGGATATCCCTATACATGTTTTCATCAGTAGATACATCAATCTGGTATTGAGTGGGATTGAACTCCTCATTTTCTACTACAATAATATACGGCCTATACCTATTGGCATTCATGCTATCAAGTACTTCCGTTAAAAAAGGAATGTACTCTGCTGGTGTTGCAAATTCTTCAGGGGTAGAAAAATCACTTTCATGGTAGTTTATATTTACTACACCACCAAGATTTGCGTCTCTTGATGCAAGACAATAATCTAAAAAGGACTTTTTCCCTTCACCACCATTATCCCATAAATCTTTGTTGATATTTAGTCTGATATATCTTGAGTTCATACGCTTTGCACAAGCTATAGCAGAATCTCTTCTAAGTGTTTCTAAGACCCTAAAATTCGTCATGTCTTCAATTGCATCTGTAGGGCCTGTTTTGCCAATATAAAGACCAAAAGTATTGATATCAGAATAAAATCTGGTCAGCGATGTATCAAAGTCAACTACAGTACCAATGGTATCATCATCAATGGGATTGTCATCAATGACAGAAATGTTGTTCTCTATCTTTTTTTGACAGCTGAATATGATTAATGAAATGAATACCATGTACAGCAGCAGCAAACGAAATTTTTGAGAGAAAAACATATAATTGATTATGATATTTTGTAGTAAATATTAATGTAATAGGCAGCACCTAAAATTTTATCGCAGCACTTTTAAATTTTCAATAAGTACAATTCCATTATCTCTTATA
>ERZ650309.379-NODE-379-length-22247-cov-5.589717_pt1 | contig 22247 bp, 19 predicted proteins | sample MGYA00376245_ERZ650309 | MGnify/ENA primary metagenome ERZ650309 (study PRJEB26733, sample SAMN07839294) | wastewater metagenome | biome: urban; feature: wastewater treatment plant; material: waste water | place: USA: North Carolina | collected 2016-04-26 ...
CCGTTACTTGTTTATGCTGATCATTTATTCTCAATTCGCCACAGGTATGTGTACGATACATATACTTAATTTTTGCGCTGCAAATATAGCAGCCAAAAAAGAAAGGTCAGTCCTTTAATCTATATTTTGTAGTTCACCATGCTATAGAAGCGTATAAGGTAATATGGATAAGCGTTTGCGCTTAATTTTAAAAGAAAGAAATAACGGAATATTTTTATGTCAAAAATTGCTCAACGCTAAATACACCATGCATTTTACATTTTGTAATACATGTCAACTGCGAAAGCCGCATTTTTTATTTAGTAGCTACTACGCATAGCGTTTTGCCATAGAATCAAAAAAAAAGATTGATATAATTTTAATTACAATTAGATCTGCAAATGGATTTTGTTTCATGATTTATGGGCAATCATTACACAAAGTATTTCATCCAAAAATTTAACAATAAATTTGTTCCTTAAATTTATTTATTTTTTAAAAATTATGTGTCATGAAAAAACAAATGCTACGATTTGTGCTGCCTTTTCTTTTCATTCCTTGTTTTGTCAGTGCTCAACAAGCACCAAGCAAACCACGAAATCTGAATGAAATTTCGAAAAAATTTTATGCCGAGTATGAACGACAAGTTAAAGCCGGTCTTCGCCAAAGGGAAGATAAAAAGGCCGATGGTATCTTAAAACAATTTCAACGTTGGGAATATTTAATGCGGTGTAGAACTTACCCAAGTGGTAATTTACCCGATGCAGGTTCACAATGGAAAGCATGGAATGCATCATTGGAAAAAAATCCGGAAATGTATGCAGCACAAGCAGCATTACCACTATGGAGTCAGGTTGGTGCTAGTCAAGTACCATCTAATGGTGGTGGTGCAGGTAGAATAAATGCTGCTCGTGTAGATCCATCAAATAGCAATATCATTTGGCTGGCAACAGCCGGTGGTGGGGTTTGGAAAACAACTGATGGAGGCATAACTTGGGCTTGCTTAAGTGATAAATTTCCTGTTACAAGTATTTCAGATATAGCCATCGACCCTACAAACTCCAACAATGTATATGTGGCCACAGGCGATAGAAGTGGATACACTTTTGGTTCTGCAAATGATTTTTGGGGTGGTGTTTATACATCAGGTGTATTGAGAACCACCAATGGCGGCACCACATGGTCTTCAGCATTTCCAAATCTTTCTCAATCGGACAGATCAATGATTCAAAGACTATTGATCAATCCCTCCAATAAAAATATTTTACTGGGCGCAGCATTAGATGGTATTTATAGAACTACAAATGGTGGTGCCTCTATCACCAAAGTTCTAAATGCATACTGTCATGATATGGAATGGAAGCCAGGTGATCCTAATACAGTTTATGCCGGTGGCAATGGCACTATTTATCGGAGTACAGATGCTGGTGCTACATGGGTAAGTATAAAAACTGGAGTTGGTAGCGGTAGGATGTCCATAGAAGTGAGTGCTGCAAACCCTAGTGCAGTATATGCACTTTCAGAAGGAAGTGTCTTCCAATACAGTGGCGATGGTGGCACTACTTGGATAAGTAAAACCTATCCATTTGGAGCTTCATTTTATGGATATTATGACATTGCATTTGGGGTATCTCCAGACAATGCAAATGTGCTTTATGCGGGTGGACTCAATACCGTAAGATCATCCAATGGTGGCACTTCATGGTCAAATGTTGATAATTGGAGTAGTTTCACAGCTGCTAACTATGTACATGCTGACAAACATGGATTTGCATTCATAGCAGGTCAACCCAATACTGCTTTTGCACTTACTGATGGTGGTATTTTTAAAACCACAAACAATGGCACTAATTGGGCAGATTTAAGTAATGGTTTAATGATTGCTCAAATCTACCGCTTAGGTACATCGCCTCAGAATACAAACCTATACCTTAGTGGCTGGCAAGATAATGGCTGCAACTTGTGGAATGGCACATCCTGGAGGCAAGTGTTTGGAGCAGATGGTATGGAAGCTGCTATTGACGCCACGAATCAAAATTTAATGTATGAGTGTTATCAGAATGGTGGTTTACAAAGAAGTACAAATGGTGGCACAAACTGGTCATATATAGCACCAAGTTTCGGGAATTGGATTACTCCTTTTGTATTAGACCCTGTTACTGCTAACAGATTGTACTATGGCTCTTCCAGCGCATTATATCTTTCAAATAATAATGGCACCAGTTGGTCCTCTATTGCGGGCTCAAGTCTCGGGGAATATGGCAGTGCTATTACCGTAGCTCCATCAAATAACAATATCGTTTATTACGCAAGTTTTGGAAAAATACTTAAGTGCGATGTAGGCGCAGGTACGTCTGTAAATATTACGGGCACATTGCCAGTAAATCTTACGGGTATAAATTATATAGCTGTGAGCAATACAGATGCAAACAAAGTATGGGTTTGCCTTGGTGGATATAATGCAGGCAATAAAGTTTTCAGCAGTACGAATGGTGGTACAAATTGGACAAATATTTCTGGCACTTTACCAAACCTTCCAGTTAATACAATTGTCTATCAGAATAATACAGCCAATGATAGAGTATATGTAGGTACCGATGTAGGCACTTATTATAGAGACAATACCACTAATGCATGGAAAGCATTTAATAATGGCTTACCAAATGTAATGGTGCATGAATTGGAAATTAATTACACCAGCAATAAGTTAGTAGCAGCTACTTATGGTCGTGGTATCTGGCAAGCAGATTTAATTTCACCATCACCAATTGGTGTAGCAACTACTACTATTGTAAATAATGATATGCAAAACCCAGCATTAAATTTTTCAGTATCACCAAACCCTGCCAGCAATTTCGTTAGCGTAAAAGTAACAGGTGCCACTGATAAAATTTCTGTGGGAATTTATAACATCAAAGATGGTAAGCAACTCATTTATAATAGCTATGCAAACGCACAAGTAAAAGATATCAAAATAAAAGTTGACCAACTCAAAGAAGGAGTATACGTAATGCGAGTACAAAGTGGTACAGCAGTTATGTCAAAAGAGTTGAAAATACAACACTAAAAAAATCGAATCAAGAAAAGGGCTGTCTGAAATGGGCAGCCTTTTTTTTTGATAGGTATAGTGAAAATTATTTCAGTCATTTTTTATACTATTATACCAAGAATTTAAGTATGACTTTGCAAAATATTGCATCTCCAAATTCGGGCTCAATTAAGTGTAAATGACATCTGTTGATTATATGTCTTGACATCAATACACATATTTTAAGAATATAAATCAATAGATCATCCTCTCCATTTGATTTCTAAAATTTCTATTACTACACATTCTTACTTTCCAATTACATTTGGCTCCATAAAAAATTTTGACATGCATTTTCAGCAATTTATCAATGGTGTTTTATGTGATGCATTATCAGGTGCTTTACGTCAGGTTATCAATCCAGCTACAGAAGAAATTTTTTGTACTGTGCCGGACAGTGGCCCGGAGGATATTGATGCAGCAGTAAAAGCAGCACGTACCGCATTTGATGCAGGCACATGGAAAAATATGTATGCATTAGACCGTGGAAAAATATTACTCCGCCTTGCGGATAATATTCGCAGCAATAGAGAAACATTAGTAACACTCGAAGTACAAAACAATGGCAAACCACGCCGTGAAGCTGAGTTTGATATAGATGATGCAGCAAACTGTTTTGAATATTATGCTGGTCTTGCTTCCAAAATTCAGGGGGATACAATGCCTGTGCCAACAGGTAGCTTTTCATATACGGTAAAAGAACCAATTGGCGTTTGTGCTCAAATAGTGCCGTGGAATTATCCATTGTTGATGGCTGTATGGAAATTAGCTCCAGCACTTGCGGCCGGAAATACTGTAGTACTAAAAACTTCTGAAATTACCCCTGTATCTGCGCTTTATCTTGGAACATTAATCAATGATGCCGGCATTCCAAAAGGGGTGGTAAACATTGTTTGCGGAGATGGACCTGTGGCAGGCTCTGCACTTACAAATCATCCGTTGGTGGACAAAATTGCATTTACCGGAGGTACAGTAACAGGTAAAAAAATCATGCAATCGGCTTCTGAATCACTAAAAAAAGTAACACTCGAATTGGGAGGTAAAAATCCGGCAATTGTTTTTGAAGATTGTAATTGGGAACGCACTTTGGACTGGACCCTTTTTGCTGCATTTGCTAATAGTGGACAGGTGTGTAGTGCAGGAAGTCGCATCTATATCCATGAGAAAATTTATGATGCATTTGTAAAAGATTTTATTGGCAGAAGTAAAAAAATTAAAATCGGTAATGGCTTAGAAAAGGGCATACAAATGGGGCCTGTGGTCAGTGCCTTGCAATATGAAAAAGTGAATAAGTATATTTCTATTGGGAAAGAAGAGGGTGCTACGCTTGCAAGTGGTGGACTGCGACCAGATCATTTATCCAAAGGATACTTTATTTCACCTGCCATTTTTACAAATGTTAGTGAAGATATGCGCATCATGAAAGAGGAAATATTTGGACCGGTAGTTTGTCTTCAAAAATTTAGTACCGAGGATGAAGTGATTGCTTTGGCAAATAATACACCTTATGGATTGGCCGCAGGCATATTTACTGAGAATATTACAAGAGCTCAAAGGGTATTGCCACAGCTACATTCTGGCATTACCTGGGTAAATTTTTTCCATCCCACTTTTAATGAACAACCCTGGGGAGGTTACAAACAAAGCGGCACAGGAAGAGAGTTAGGAATGGAAGGCATAAACGCTTACCTGCAAACAAAACAGGTTAATATCAATACAGATGAAAATCCTGTGGGGTGGTACATTTAATCTTATGATTTGTTCTATTCAATGAAGCTGCCATTCACCAATCGTCACCCGGTTGAGTGGGAGAGTAGTGGTTTGTGTATTTGTTTTTATGTTTAAGTATATCAGCATGAATGAATCATTTCTTGAACAGCTAAACTCATTTCAATATTACTTGTTATTAAAAGAAAATTTTTTATGGCCACACCGTCATTACCACTTATAAAAGCATTAAGAACAACAGCAGATAGATTAAAAAAGGGAGCCATTTATGCATGGGGCCATCATGGTTGTTGTAATTGTGGACACTTACTACAGAGCATTACAAATCAAAGTGCAGAGGATTTGCTAAAAGGAGCGCATACATCAATTGGAGAATGGACCGAAATAGCTGATGAATATTGCGGCGTATCAAATTTGCCTGCATACGAACTGATGCATGCCTTAGAGAAAGCAGGCCTTACACCTACAGATGTACATCATATAGAATACCTTAATGATAGAAGCATATTGGATAAATTGCCAGGGGGTTTTCGGTGGCTAAAGCGCAATGACCGTGCAGATGTAATTGTTTATTTACAGACTTTTGCTGATATCCTAGAAGATCAATTGGCATGGCAGTTAGAATTTCCTTCAGAGTTGTTTGAAAGCAAAACGATTGCAAGCCCGCTTATAGCAATATAGTTTATTAACAATTATTCTATTGATTTTGCGCATCTCATTGTTTTTCGACTAAATACAAAGGTTTAGATGAAATTTTTTTCAAATTGAATGCCTATTATTCAATTTTAGCTTTCATCATCATCTTCATTTAATCTGCTATTACTTTAAAAGTATGTAGCAATTTTTTAAAATCCTAGCCAACAGATTTCTGATACATAATACTGCTTTAGTGCCTATGCATTAAGTAATATATTTATTGAATAAAGATTTATATGCCCCTTTATTAGACACCTATCAACGAAAATTATTGACCATAGATGGCTATATAAACTAACCTCTTATTTTTGTCAAAAATTTATACAATGCGTGTTGCCCCAAAAGTTCTTGTTTTCTATATAATATTGGCTACTGCAGCAACTATTATTAAACTCATTTTTGCAGGAAATATTGCCACAGGTGGCATCACAGCTCTCTTAGCTATTTCTCTTTTTTCGGGAGTAACAACTCAGGATAAAAAATATGCAATGCTATTGCCACTGATTACATTACTCATGAGTGATATTGCTATTGAGCTGCTTTATACTTTAGAATTATATCCCTTCAAAGGTTTCTATGAGAGTCAGTGGATCAATTATTTATTGATTATTTCTGTTAGTCTAATTGGTTTATTCGTCCGAAAATATAATACAAAAGGATTGATTGTTGGAATAGTAGCAGGTCCCTTATTTTATTTTTTGAGTTCCAATTTTTTAGTATGGATGCAAAACGATGGATTGGGCTACAGTAGAAATTTTAATGGACTTATGCAGTGCTATATTGCAGGTATTCCATTCCTTAGAAATAGCCTTCTATCTACTGCTGTTTGTTTTCCATTGCTCCTACAAGTTTATCATTATGCGCTGAAACAAAAATTAATAACTGCACTCTAATAGCAGAATTCAAGTCAATAAAAACATCATATAGAAGGTGAGGCATATCCTTTACATAAATCTTTTACTTAAACATAAAATCAAATAGATGAGAAAGTACATTACAGAGTTTATCGGAACATTTTTTCTGGTATTAACCATCGGAATGGTAGTTAATGGTGGCAAAGGAGATTTTGCTCCCTTGGCAATTGGCAGTGCATTAATGGTCATGATTTTTGCTGGAGGTCATATTTCTGGTGCGCATTACAATCCTGCAGTTACTTTAGCTGTTCTCATACGTGGCAAAATTGCATTGCCCGAGGCATTGGTGTATATGGTAGTTCAAATAGCAGGTGGATTTGCTGCAAGTGGAGCTGTCATCTATCTATTAGGTGATAAAATTGCTTTTGTACAGCCAGATGCATTTGCTGATGTTATTAAGCCATTAGTAGCAGAAATTATTGGCACATTTGCTTTGGCTTATGTTGTGTTAAATACAGCTACTGCAAAAGGCACTTCCGGAAATAGTTTTTATGGTTTGGCTATTGGCTTTACGGTACTTACCATGGCTTATGCCTTAGGTGGTATCTCGGGTGGAGCTTTTAACCCGGCAGTTGCTGTTGGTGTATCAAATATGAATATGGCTAATTGGGGCGATATTTGGGTATTCTTACTAGGAAATTTTGGTGGTGCTGCTTTGGCTGCTATTGTTTTTAAGATGAATAACGCCGATGACAAATAATTTTTGATTGTAGAAAATACTTATTTTACAACTGCCTTGTTTCACAAACAAGGCAGTTTTTTTTAATCATTACACCCGATTATATAAAATCGATGATTCGATTTTGATCCAATGCTGGAGTACAGCCCCACCCGTTAAAATAGGCTTTTTTATAAGAAAAATTATTTCTACAGCGTAATGGCATCACTTAGTAATTTATAGCTATCATTTAAAGGATAAAAAAGCTTATACCATTTCCAATACTATCTTTACCGCCTTATGAAGCATATCCGCAACTTTTGTATAATAGCACATATTGATCATGGAAAAAGTACTTTGGCCGACCGACTTTTAGAGCATACGCATACCATAGGTGCCAGAGAAATGAAAAATCAGGTATTGGATGATATGGATTTGGAGAGAGAAAAAGGAATTACTATAAAAAGTCATGCCATACAAATGCAATACTTGCATCAGAAAACTACTTATACTTTTAATCTCATTGATACTCCTGGACACGTTGATTTTAGCTATGAAGTAAGCCGTGCACTGGCAGCATGCGAAGGTGCGCTACTACTTGTGGATGCCACGCAAGGCATTCAGGCACAAACAATCAGCAACCTATATCTGGCACTGGATAATGATCTTGAAATAATACCTGTAATCAATAAAATTGATATGGATGGTGCTATGATACCTGAAGTTAAAGATCAAATCATTGAACTGATTGGTTGTAAAGAAGAGGAAATTTTACTGGCAAGTGGAAAAACAGGTATTGGTGTAGAAGATATTTTAACTGCCATCATAGAAAGAATACCTGCCCCAAATGGTGATGAAGATGCGCCATTGCAGGCTTTGATTTTTGACAGTATGTTTAATAGCTTTAGAGGAATTATTGCATACTATAGAATTCTAAATGGCACAATTCGTAAAGGAGATAAAATCAAATTTATTTCAACTGATTCAGTTTATGAAGCAGATGAAGTAGGTATTTTAAAATTAGGCCAAGAGCCAAAAAGTGAAATAAAAGCTGGTGATGTTGGTTATATTATTACAGGTATAAAAAATGCAAAAGAGGTAAGGGTTGGAGATACTATTACGCATGCTACGAATTCCGGAACTGCCATAAAAGGTTTTGAGGAAGTAAAGCCAATGGTATTTGCTGGAATATTTCCGGTAATAACAGATGATTTTGAAGAGCTGAGAGACTGCATGGATAAGCTACAACTTAATGATGCCTCCCTCACTTATGAAGTGGAAACATCTCAAGCTTTAGGATTTGGATTTAGGTGTGGATTTTTGGGTATGCTACACATGGAGATTATTCAGGAAAGATTAGAAAGAGAGTTTAATCAGACAGTAATCACTACTGTGCCAAACGTAAGTTTTCATGCATATACTACAAGGGAAGAAAAACTAATCGTTAATAACCCTGCTGAAATGCCCGATCCTACAAAATTGGATCGAATAGAAGAACCTTTTATTAAAGCTCAAATCATTACACTTCCGGAATATATTGGAAACATCATGACACTATGCTTGGGTAAAAGAGGCTTTTTAATTAACCAGAGTTATTTGACAACCACAAGAGTGGAATTAATTTTTGAATTGCCGCTCACCGAAATTGTCTTTGATTTTTACGATAAATTAAAAAGCTGCACACGGGGTTATGCTAGCTTCGACTATAATCCCATTGGATATAGAACTGCTGATATTGTAAAAATGGATATTCTACTCAATGCAGAAAAAGTAGATGCCCTTAGTGCACTAATACATCGTGGAAGGGCACAGGATTTTGGTCGTAAACTTTGCGAAAAACTCAAAGAACTTTTACCTCGACAGCAATTTTTGATTGCGATACAGGCTGCCATTGGGGCAAAAATTGTAGCAAGAGAAAATATTAGTGCTATGAGAAAAGACGTAACCGCAAAATGTTATGGAGGAGATATAAGCCGTAAAAGAAAGCTATTAGAAAAACAAAAAGAAGGTAAAAAAAGAATGAGGCAAATTGGCAATGTAGAAGTACCTCAGGAAGCCTTTCTTGCAGTTTTAAAACTCAACGATTAATTTTAGAAATAATTACATTTATGAAAATAACCTTGAACTTATAGTTTCATTGCTAAAGGCTATCTATATAATTATTAGTTTATTTCTTTAAATTTGCCACTCAAAAAAATATCAGACATGTCTAATAAATTTGTCTGCTGCACAAGAACTTTTTACATACTGTTGGTTACATTTATCAATTTTGATATACAAGCACAGGTTGTAAAAGAGCTACCTAATAAAGCATCTTATCAGCAATCTACTAAAAATTTTATTCAAGGGAAATTATGTTTTACTGAAAATCTTGGTCAGTTGGTGGATATGGAAGGTAAACCTATGCCAAATGTGTTATACAGTGTCCAGGGTGGCGGTATGCTTTTATTTATTACAACAACAGGGCTTGCGTACCAGTTTATGCATGCATCAAATTTTCATGACAAGCAGCCCAAAAACGCTCCTGATAATATTGGCAGTTTAAAAGCTGATTATGACATGCATCGCTTTAATATGGTACTAAAAAACGCATTAAAACCATCTGCAATCATTAAAGAGCAGGCTGGGATTGATCTGGAAAACTTTTATCTTCCTCATTGCCCGCAGGGCATTATAAATGTAAAGAATTATCAACGTATTACACTGCAAGACATATATCCAAATATTGACTGGGTGATGTATATAAAAAACAATCAGGTTGAATATGATTTTATTGTAAAACCGGGTGGTCGTGTTGAGGATATCCAAATGCAATATGAAGGAATTGATGATATATCCATCATTACAAGTGGTGCCCTTGAAATAAAAACTTCAATTGGCATTTTACAACAAAAAGCGCCTACAAGTTTTCAGTCAAAGACCAAGTCTGTGAAGAGTAGTTTTACGCTCCATAACAATACAGTTTCTTTTACTTGCAGTTATGATCCTGCTCAAACACTCACTATTGATCCAGTCATTGAATGGTCAACATATTATGGAGGTAGTGGCACAGAGTACATCGACCCAAGTACAACAGTAGATCTTGATGGAAATTCATATTTGGTTGGAGGTACAAACTCTACCAGCAGTATATCTCAGTTGGGTTTTCAAAATGCAATTGGTGGTTTATTGGATGCCTTTATTGTAAAGTTTGATAAACTTGGCAATAGGTTATGGGCTACATATTTCGGAGGCCTTAAAGATGATTATGCACTTTCAGTCGTAACCGATGTGTCAAAAAATGTAATCATTTGTGGAGAAACCTATTCCACAAATGGAATAAGTTTTAGTGGTTTTCAAAACTTCTTTGGTGGTGGTATTACAGATGGATTTGTATTAAAACTAAACTCATTGGGCAAGCGTTCTTGGAGCTCCTATTATGGAGGTACGGGAAATGAAAGTATTACTAGCTGTGTGGCGGATGCCGCTGGAAATATTTTTTTTGCAGGAGAAACGAGTTCAACAAATGCAGCAAGCATTGCAGGAGGTACTGGGTTTCGCTTTAAAAATAACGGTAAGCAGGACATGTTTTTAGTAAAGTTTAGCAGTACTGGCGGAAGGATATGGGGTACTTTTTATGGAGGTGAAGATATTGATTACAGTGCTTCATGTGCGGTAGATGCTGTAGGAAATGTTTTTCTTGTTGGATCCACATACTCATCAACACTCATTGCCACTTCAGGATCTCATCAAAATATTTACTCAGGAAACGGAGATGGAGTTGTTATAAAATTTACATCCAGTTGTAGTAGACTATGGGCTACTTATTTTGGTGGTACTGATTACGACCGCATTTATAGCAGCTGCATCGATAAAAAAGGAAATATACTTGCCACTGGTGCCACAGCCTCATTAAATGGTATTGCTAAAAACGCTGCTCAAAGCAACTTTGGTGGTGGCTGTTGTGATGCATTAATTGTAAAAATGAATAATGATGGTGTTGTATCATGGGCTACTTATTTTGGTCAAGAAGAGCAGGAAAAAGCAGAAGGAATTACGACAGATGTAGACGAGAATGTGTATGTGGCAGGATATTCAGGCTCTCAAAACAACATCAGCCAGGAAGGTTTTCAAAATGATTATGGTGGTGGTTTCAATGATGCAATATTGGTAAAATATCTTAAAACAGGAGAAAGGGAGTGGTCCAGTTACAAGGGTGGTAGTGAATCTGATTTTGGACTTTCTATTTCAAATGATAAAGATGGAAATTTATACCTATCAGGAATCACAAATTCAACTGATGGCATAGAATATTTTGGATTTAGGCCGCAATATGCAGGTGGAAATTATGATGCATTCTTGACTAAAATAAATGATGAAGTTTTTCCAATAACAATCCTAAATTTTAATGTAAAAGTTTCTCCCCAGCAAACAGCATTACTAAGCTGGCAGACTGCATCTGAAATAAATGCTAAAGAATTTGTGATAGAACGGAGTATAGATGGTCGTGTTTTTTCAAACATTGCCACAGTATCTGCAAAAGGTTCAAATGCTACTTACACATTTGCAGACTTACATCCAGCTAAGGGCATAAATTATTACCGTTTAAAGATGGTTGATAAAGATGCTTCATATACATACAGTGAGTTAAGAAATATTTCAATCAGACAATTGATGGCATATCTGGCGCCAAACCCTGTTATAAAGAACACAAATGCCGTTTTATATTTATCTGCAAACGACGCAACAAATATTTCAATTACTGATGTGAATGGAAGAGTAATTTGGGAATCAGTTACAAAAAATGAATCCTCTATAATTTTACCTTTGTCTGCCTATTTGACCGGAATATATTTCATATCGTTGAGGTCAGAAAATGCACATCAGGTTATTAAACTAATCAAACAATAAATAGTAATTATTGTAATAATAAAAAATACAAATTGGAAACAGATATAGTAATAAAAATATATTTCACACCGGGAGCACAGCAAGAGTTACATCGAATTATGCATGCACCCGATTTTGATCAGAATTTGCACCTCAGAATAGGAGTTAAGGGGGGTGGGTGTAGCGGCTTGAGCTATGTATTAGGTTTTGATCATTTACAACCAGATGATATGCAGCTCAACACTGAAGGTATATCATTCATAATGACACCTGCACATAGTATTTATTTAGAAGGCATGCAAATTGATTGGGAGACTGGCTTAAACAATAGAGGCTTCACTTTCTCAAATCCTAATGCAAGCAGTACATGTGGCTGTGGTAGTTCTTTTGCCGTATAATTTAAAAATCAAGAATACTTTAAATAAAAAAGGCACATTTTAATGTGCCTTTTTTAGAAATATATAATAGCTTATTTTACAGAAACTACTAATGCACTAAATGAGGTAGGCTCATTCATAGCCATATCTGCAAGTACTTTTCTATCTAATGTAATTCCTTTTTCATTCAGCTTATGTATAAACTGGCTGTAGGTCATACCCTCTGCACGCACAGCAGCATTTATACGTGCTATCCATAACTGACGGTATTCTCTCTTTTTCAACTTACGACCTACATAACTATAGGTCATACCTTTTTCAACTACGTTTTTGGCAACGGTATATACATTTTTTCGCTTGCCATAAAATCCTTTTGCTTGTTTGAGTATTCTTTTTCTGCGTGCTCTTGATGCAACTGCATTAACTGAACGTGGCATAATTTTTTAAATTTAGAATCGGAAATATTCCGATTAATTTGATAAATAAAATTGCTTACCTAATTTATTTTAGACGGAGTAAGCGTTTAACAAAATCCTGATTGGGTTTTGCTACCACCCCGGTAATGCGCATAGCACGTTTCCTTTTTTTGGATTTTTTGGTAAGAATGTGGCGCTTAAATGAGCGCTGAAAGGTAATTTCGCCAGTTCCAGTTACTTTAAATCTTTTTTTAGCACTGGAGTTCGTTTTAACTTTTGGCATTATGATAATCTTTTCGATTACACCCTGCTGGCGTTCTACCACTGGGCAGAAACTTGTAAGGCCATACGGGAAATGGGGCGCAAAGCTAATAGTTTTAAGCATTGATGGCAAAACATTATCAAACAATATTTCCAAAAGGAATAATATAGTTTTTTGGCCTGACCTATAAGGTCAGGGTTTTCGTTGAAAAACCTCGCCATTCATGCCTCATGGCTGTGGGCTTTACACTTCAAACGAAGCGAAGCGAAATTCACGAATACCGAAATTAAACGCTAAATAATTTCATAATCCCTCACGCTATTGTATGCATTATTTTTTTACATAACCCTATTCCTCTTTACTACTTGAATAATTGATTCTAATAATGAAAAAAATTATTCAACTAAAAATCAGCCAATAAATAGCTGAATTTTATAACTTTATCTAAAATGAATTGTCTTTGATTAGTGAGTGAAACGTACTTTTACACTCCACTGGTCTTCTGTACAAGGCGTAAATGGCTACCAGGTTGATATATGCAGGAGTAGCAATTTTCTTTCGCCAAATAAAAGAGACTCTCTACTTAAAAGCTTTCAAAGGAGGAAAAACTCCACCCACCGGCTGGTCATTTACTTCGAGTGTTTTAGCAAATTTTCAAATTTATGGAATTGCATTTCCGGGCATGAATTTGTCAGATTCAGCAACTTCAATCACAACACAAAATTTGGGAAATCCTTTAGATTCAGTTTCTTTCTGGAGCAATTCTAAAAATAATGCTTCAGGCAATTTATTCTTAGAAGGGTCAGATGGAAAAAAATAGTATTTTAGAGAACTGTTTTTTCAAAATAATTCTGCGCATATACACAATTATGCAAAAGACTCACCATGATGGAAAAACATCTTTGTTTAATTCAAATTTAGCAATACTACAAAAGGCAGTACACTATACATTGATGATGTCAAATCGGTTTTCAAAGTATCTGAATATGTGGGCATTTATAATAGCCTACCAATAATTGATACAACGACTGTGGTGAATAATCTCATTCCAAATACAGTTTATTTTTATCGTATTCGCTCCGTTTTGATGATTTAGTATCTCCAAATTCAAGAACGAATACTGTGAGAACAAAACAGATCAAGGGGTTTGAAAAACCGTAAAATTAGAGATAAGTGTAACACCCAATCCGTCGCAACAATTCATCCATATACACTTTAAGAATGATAGCGGGCAAATAACTGTATCGGTATATGATATGCAAGGACATTTGCAATGTCATAAGCTGCTTCTTGCCAGCACCACTGAATGTAAACTATACTTACAAGATAATCAAGCGGGATGGTACAATTTACACTTGGAAGAGGAAAACCAAGAAGTATCAATTTTGATTTTAAACAATAGTTTTTTTGATAGCTCTCGGCTTGGGTGGAAGCAATTTATCTGAATCCCAATTGTTAGTGAACTATATTATGATAGGTACAGCTGCAAAATATGGGTTGAATTTCAATCAGCAGAATCTGTTTCAAAATAAAAAAAAGCCGGCAAAAAGCCGGCTTTAAGCGTATAGGTTTACAATTAATTTACGATTAGTTTTTTATGCTCTACCACCCCATTCATTTGGATGGTTATAAAATACATTCCCTTTGCAAATCCACTTACAGATATTTTTTCAGTGGCATTGGCTTGTACACTTGAGATGCTCTTGCTATACATTATTTCTCCATTGGCATCTGCTATCTGCATTTCTACATTGGATGCTGCATTATTAAATTGTATGGTTGTATATGCTGTAGCGGGGTTGGATAGTAAAACCCAATTTACAATTTCTGCTGAAATAGTTATGACAGAGGTAGGAGATAAGCTATTTTTTCCATCATTGTCCACTTGTCTTACTCTATAGAAGAATTTCCCTTTTGGTAAATTGATATCAGTGTACTCATATGTTTGGGTAGTGTTTGGTTGATTGCCCGGAGCCACAGTTGCAATTTTTGTGTAATTGATACCATTTACACTGCGCTCTATTTCAAAACGATTGTTGTTATACTCATTGGCAGTTTTCCATTGAAGTATGGCATTACTTTTTCCAGTAGGCATTACTTTAAATGAAACCCAATTTAACGGAAATACCGCATCAATAATTAATGGGTTTGGAGAAATGGTATAGAAACTATTATTTGTAGGTTCTATTAAGACTCTTCCTTCATTTGTGTTTACATTTATGAGCGGAATTGTAACCGTTTCTACACCATCATTTGCAACAGCAGTAGCAAGTACGTAAGGAAATGTTTTACCGTTATCTACTGATAAAAGAATATTTACCAGTGTGGCATTAATGGGTGCTAAATTTGTATTGTTTACCTGCCAGGTTATTTCACGTACCTCGCCGGCTTGCCAAGTTTCATTTGAGTGAATGATTGCAAATGGACCTGCATCATTTACCACGGTTACTTTTTTATCATCACCATTATTCTGACCATTTCCAACACTGTTGTCCCTTACTGTCAATCTAAAATTGAGTTCCCTGCCTACACTTGGTAATGCTTCCCATTGATTGGATAGCTGACCTTGTAGCACAGTTTCATAATTTGGAAAATAACGAATATTGCCAGAGGTGGGTAAAGTACTTCTAAATACGGGTCCTGTAGTAGAAGTAGGTAGAGGAAAAGAATTTGAACTTCCTTTTACAAACAAGTCATTCTGCTCCCAACCATAAGTTAAACTGCTTGTTGACTCAGCATCGCTGCCATTACCTTGCAGTTTGAATGGAGTAGAAATAGGTATGAAAATATCAGCACCTGCGTCTGCCGTTGGTGCTGTATTATTTGTATTGGACAAAACTGCGCAAGATGATGAAGTGCCAGAGGAAACATTATTCATTATTTGTTTGATACTAGCAGTGCTGAAATAAGGATCTGAATTGGATTGTACATCATTTTGATTGGTAGTGCCAGCATAACCCATAATGGTGCTACCACTGCCCGGTTCAATCTGTGCAGAACTTCCTTCAATGCTATAGGTAAACGTATGATTACCGCCAAACTGGTGGCCTACTTCATGTGCCAAATAATCTATGATAAATGGATCACTGGTCAGGTTATCTACAAAGCCGGTAGCACCAAGTCCCTTGCTGCCGTTAGCACATACACATCCTATGCAGCCTGCATTTCCGCCTGTGGGTACTCCCATAAGTGTGTGGCCTACGTCATAACCATTTTCACCAATTCTTGTATTCATCGCTTTCTGTCCTTGGGTACCCCAAAGGAAGAAAAAGCCAATAATAGAAGATGTATATGGGTCGGTGTTTTTATTGAGGTAAATAAGGGTATCCATATTTTCAGGAAAAACCAATCTTATTGCAAAATCTGACTCATATACTTCATTGCATCTCGTAAGGATGGTATTCAGACCACCCATTACAGATAAAATTTTTTCTTCATCATTTGTTTCAGTGCCATTTAATAAAAGTGTTGAAAATTCTCCACCTGTACTGAAAGCTATTCGATATTGTCTCATTATACCATCATTGGCATTGCTGATGGTTTCCAATCCTTTACTTTCTGATTTCGATTTCTGAATATCTTCTGTTTCACACTTAAAATCTCTGTGATTATTATTGGCATCTCTTCTATCAAATACAATATAAATTCCGGATTTGTGGGCAACGCTATTTATATATTGAATGGTACTACCCGGTCTTTTTATTTGAGCATGAAGACCACCAGGATTCATATCAAACCTTAGAGTATACCCAGGTACTTGTTTACAGAAGCCAATATAAGATCGAATTTCATTGTATTTTGCCTGAAGAGCAGGCTGCATCATGCTATGCTCTTTTACTTCGAATTCCATGAATTCATCTCCAACAGGAAATTTAATATTTACTTGGGTTAAAGAGCCACTGCTCAACATAGATAACTTGGTACGAATTTCTTTTTCATCCAAACTGAAAATGCTGTATGCAGTTGGTTTGTAATTATTTTTGAAAATATCCACACCTTTATTAAGCGTAGTGGCTTTGGATTGATTAATTTTTTTCCAGCCCTGATTCTGGGCAACAGAAATAAAACCAATCAACAAAAAAAATGGTAGTAATACTAATTTCATGATTAAAATTTAAAATTTAGGCTGTAAAATTAGAGGATAGGTCAAGAAAATAAAGAAAATAATTAAACTAACATTTGTTAGCATCAATTCAATACTTATTTTTGAAGCGATAATATTAATATGATACAACATTTTGAAGAGATATTTCAGCAAAAAATTGACAAGGAAATAAAAATAGAACCAAAAGATTGGATGCCCGATGCATATAGGAAAACCAATCTTCGTCAAATAAGCCAACATGCGCATAGTGAAATTGTTGGTATGTTGCCAGAGGGAAATTGGATAACCAGGGCACCATCTTTAAAGCGAAAAGCTATATTGCTTGCAAAGGTTCAGGATGAAGCAGGGCATGGTTTATACCTTTACAGCGCAGCTGAAACATTAGGTATGAGCCGTGATGAAATGATTTCGGATTTGCATAGCGGCAAAGCAAAATATTCCTCAATTTTTAATTACCCTACTATCACTTGGGCAGATATGGGTGCTATTGGCTGGTTGGTAGATGGTGCAGCAATCTTAAATCAGGTTATGCTTACACGTACTTCTTATGGACCATACTCAAGGGCTTTAGTGAGAATATGTAAGGAAGAAAGTTTTCATCAAAGACAAGGCTTTGAAATTTTGTTGGTATTGAGCAGAGGCACTGAAGAGCAAAAGGCCATGTGTCAGGATGCCATTAATAGATGGTGGTGGCCAAGCCTCATGATGTTTGGTCCAAAAGATAGTGAAAGTACCAACAGTGATCAGAGTATGAAATGGAAAATAAAGCGTAAAACAAATGATGAACTGAGGCAGAATTTTGTTGATATGATTGCGGAGCAAGTAAAAATTTTGGGTATGCATTTACCGGATGATGATTTGCTTTGGAATGAAACAACTAAGCATTACGATTTTGGGGCAATAAACTGGGAAGAATTTTGGCAGGTTGTAAAAGGAAATGGACCTTGTAACAAGCAAAGACTTGAGGCAAGAAGAAAAGCTCATGAAGATGGTCAATGGGTGAGAGAAGCAGCATCAGCATACGCTGAAAAGAAAAGAGCAATGGAAAAAATTAAAGCCGCTTAATGAAGTGGTTATTATTTACAACATTTCTTTCATTGGCATTTTTTTCATGTGATTATTTTCGACAGAAAAGTGTAAAAAATTCAAATCGATTCGTTTTAAGAAATGATTCATTGAATGTTGTAAAGCTGGGCGATACACTCCTAATTCTTGAATATGTGTGTAGGGCTTGTGCTTATGAGGAGTCAACAAATTTTGTTTTACTTGATAGTCTCAATTTGGTGAAACTTCACCACATAGAAACCTATGATAATAACTCTGAATTAATGACAGGAGGGACTATAAATAAAAACTTAGTAATAGTTACGAATTTAACAGGTACTACAAGTGTGCGGGTATATACATTTTTAAAACCACCTACTACAAAAGAGGATTCCTCAAACTATACTACATACAATATTAAAATAACAAATTAAGATAAATATATGAGACAATATTTCATACAAAAATTCTATTATGGTGATATACCTGAAGAGAAAAGCGGTGGTAGTAACTATGAAGTAAAAGCTGATGAATCTACATGGCCATTATGGGAAATTTTTATAAGGAGCAAGCAAGGTCTTGATCATAAACATGTTGGAAGTCTGCATGCAGCTGATGCACAAATGGCCATAGAAAATGCAAGAGATGTTTATACCCGAAGAATGGAGGGAGTAAGCATTTGGGCAGTAGAAAGTAAATATATAATTGCTTCAAATCCTGATGAAGCTGGGGAATTGTATGAGCCGGCTATGGACAAGGTGTACAGACATCCCACTTTCTACGATTTGCCGGATGAAGTAAAACACATGTAGGATTATTCAATATCCTGAAGCCAGTACATCTGCAAGATGCATCGTTTTTAATGGAATTTTCTTATGCTTGATATAACCTTCTAAATGCATGAGGCAACTGATATCTGTACTGATAATATAATCTGCTTTTGTGTCTAAGGCATGGTGCACTTTCTGGTCTGCCATAGCAGCACTGATGTCTTCAAACTTTACTGCAAATGTGCCACCAAAACCACAGCAGGTTTCTACATCTTCCATTTCAATAAGTTCCAAACCTTCTACTTGTTGTAGCAATTGGCGGGGCTCAGTTTTCAGCTTACATTCTCTCAGAGCTGCACAACTGTCGTGGTAGGTTGCTTTGCCCTTTAGCACTGCCCCAAAATGATCTACTCGTAACACATTCGTTAGAAATTCGCTGAATTCAAAAATGCGCTTTTGGAGATTAAATACATCTGCTTTTAGCACTCCTTCCTTAAAGAGATCTGTATAATAATTTCTTACAAAACCCACACAACTTGCACTGGGTGCTACTATGTAATCTGCACTACTAAAATCCTTTATGAATTTCTTACAAACATCTTTGGCCTCTCCTCTAAAACCTGCGTTAAAAGCCGGCTGTCCACAGCATGTTTGATTTTTGTTATATGATATCGTACAACCCGCTTTTTTTAAAACCTTCACCATATTAAAAGCCGTTTGAGGATACAGTTGATCCATAAAACAGGGTATGAATATTTGTACGTTCATAAATGCTCTTATTGTTTCATTTTGAAATTATGGATGCTTTAAGTGCGTCCTATAATTATCCTTTTATTAGTTTGCGATTGAGGTTAATCATTTTTATAGCAGTGATGGCTGCTTCTGATCCTTTATTGCCATGCACACCACCTGTACGTTCTTTTGCTTCTTCTTCATTGTTTAATGTAAGCACACCAAAAATTACAGGTTTTAATATGGATAAGTTCAAGTTGAGTATTCCTCGAGATGCCATATTGCATACATACTCAAAATGTGGAGTGCCGCCTCTTATTACACATCCTAGTGCAATATATGCATCGGGACTTCTTTCTGCATGCACATAATGTGACTGAATGGCAAAGGGTATTTCGACAGCACCAGGTACAATCAATGTTTCAGTTCTAATCTTGGCTATTTCTAATACCTCTTTTGCTGCAGATTCCAGCAAATCTGTAAACTGATTATTCCATTCCGTTTTTACAATAACTATAAAGGCATCCTTTAATTTCGGGATGCCTTTTAATAAATTTTTATTTCCTTTTGTTGCCATTATTTACTACTAAAATCATTAGGTTCAATACTGAGTTCGTAGATATATTTATCTACTTGAAATCCTCTTTCCGTTTGAGGATAGTTCTCTTTAATTTGTTTATAAACACTAAGTGCGTCAGCTGTTTTATTCATGATAGCGAGTTTTTGCGCAGCACGATATAAATATTCGGCAGAAAAACCTTCATCTTTTGGAAATGCGGCTCCTGCTTTTTTATAACTACTAACTGCTTCATCGTCTTTCTTCAATTCACTGTAGGCATCACCAAGCATGCCATAAGCCATCATTTGTATTTGGCCTGCATCAGTGGAGAATCCGCTTAAATATTTTACAGCACTATTATAATCTCCTGTGCGTAAATAACAAGCGCCTGCGTAATACTTTGCCAAATTGCCAGATGATGTGCCTCCGTAAGTATTGATAATAGATAAAAACCCTTTGTCTTTTTTGTCTCCGTTTAATGCTAATTTCAAGCTATCCATCCTAAAATATTCTTCTGCTCTAAACATTGCATTTTGTGCTTCTGCTTCTTTTGGTTTTACAACAAAATTTTGATAGGCATACCATCCTCCGATGATTAGTGCTAGACCTCCTACAACATACAAAATCATCTTCTGATTTTTATGCCAAAATTTTTCTACAACATGCAATGATTGCATTGCTTCTGATTCCTGTTCGTGCTTATGACTCATTATAAATTATTAATCTTGATAAATGGGGTAATGGGGTAAAATTTTAATCAGTTATAAATGGATAATTGGCATCTACATATACATCTTTCAATACTTCAGATTCATCCGGATATGGACTTGATTCTGCAAATTGTACACATTGCTCCACAATTCCATTGATTTTATCGTCTATTGCTTTAATCTGTTCTGGTGTAGCAAAATTGTTTGATTGTAGCGTATGCAACACCATGCCTATTGGGTCTTTTGTTTTATATTCATCCACTTCATCTTTAGTACGATATTTTTGTGGATCAGAAATGGAATGCCCTTTATAGCGATAGGTTTTCATTTCAATTAGGGAAGGTCCTCCACCTTCTCTTGCTCTTTTTACAGCTCTGGCTATAGCATCATGCACAGCCTCTGCACTCATGCCATTTGCAATATCTGCCGGCATTTCATAGGCGTCAGCTAATTTATAAATATCTATTACATTGCTGGTGCGTTGAATAGAAGTGCCCATGGCATAATTATTATTTTCACAGATGAAAATAACAGGCAGTTTCCAAAGCATCGCCAAATTAAAAGTTTCATGCAGCATACCCTGACGAGCTGCACCATCTCCAAAAAAAGTAAGACATACATTGTCGGTACCCCGATATTGTTCAGCAAAAGCAATGCCTGCTCCGGTACCAATTTGTGCACCTACAATACCATGCCCACCAAAAAAGTGATGTTCCTTACTGAAGAAGTGCATACTACCTCCTTTGCCTTTTGCACAGCCAGTGGCTTTGCCATATAGTTCTGCCATACAAGCATCAGCACTCACTCCTTTTGCTAAGGCAAGTCCATGATCCCGATAAGCTGTTATAAATGCATCTTCCGGTCTTGTAGCAGTCATACAGCCTGCGGCAATAGCTTCTTGCCCTATATAGGCATGAAAAAATCCACGAATTTTTCCTGCCATTTTATACATTTCTTCTGCCCTGAGTTCAAACTGCCGAATTAACTGCATCAACTCATACCAGTACAAATAGGTTTCTTTAGAAAATTTAGTAGCCACGTGCTTTTTTTGAAGCGGCAAATATAGGGGATATGTTGGAGAGTTGCAAGGAGATTTTGGGTTCGGGGTTTAGGGCGCAGGGTGCAAAGTTCGGGGGACAGGGTTTGGAGACAGGAGGACAGGAAGTCCTGTTTTGAAACGAACGCTTCGGGTTTAGCCCCGATTGCAGGCGGCATCCTTTTGTTTGCTTCTTTAGCAAACGAAAGATAAAGCCGAAAAGCGGGACAACAGCTGTTTTGAAAGCCGGATTTTGTGCTACTTAAAAACAATAAATTAATCGTAATTTTGGCACATGAATAAA
>ERZ650309.380-NODE-380-length-22192-cov-8.084384_pt1 | contig 22192 bp, 16 predicted proteins | sample MGYA00376245_ERZ650309 | MGnify/ENA primary metagenome ERZ650309 (study PRJEB26733, sample SAMN07839294) | wastewater metagenome | biome: urban; feature: wastewater treatment plant; material: waste water | place: USA: North Carolina | collected 2016-04-26 ...
GTTACAAAACTTGCCAATAGAATAACTATTAGCTGCGTTTTGTGCCTTGCCTGAGGCAATTTTTATCAGCAACGCGGCTCACACGCAAAACGTCAACAGACCCTAAGTTTAAGGGCGTTTATAACGCCCTATGAATCATAAGTTTTTTGCTAAATTTTGCTCTACCGCATCCAAGTCTGGAATAACACATAGTTGATTTTGATAGCGAATTTGCAAATATTCCATAGGTCCTATCGTAGCTTGCTCTAAATCTTCAATTTCGGCAATTTTGACTTTGGCCGTTATTGGTTCTGCTTGTAAAGCTAAACCATAATATTGTAATTCACCTAATGTCGCCGCAACCATAATGGCAATTTTTTGAGGTTCCGCGGTCTGAGACTCTCCATTAAATGTTTCAAAAGCAATCACAGGGATGGTTTCTTGTTCCCAAACAATTTGACCTAATATGCCAACTTTTTTATTTTTTTTAGTCGTTTTTAATTGACTTGCTGGCAAAATATCAACAACAGCAACCGTTGGTAACAGTAATTTTTTTTGCCAAATAGGCAAGATATACACATCTAATTTACCAGTTGTTGCACTCAACAAAGTGGTTTGACTCAGTGTAATTGCTTGTGTTGCCATGTGTTTTAACCCTTCTAAGCCGTATGTGCTGATAAATTTCTACTTATATGTATTACTAAACGATTTGCCAAATCAAATGGTGTTCCAGAAAATGATACACATCCTGTTGCTCTCATCGCATCTGGTTGACTTGGACAAGCACAGGTTTTTTCATCTTGCGCCCAAACAGAACCACCCGCTTCTACCATCTGTGGCCCACTAATCGAACCATCACTACCCATACCACTAAAAATAATCGCAATGGATTTTTTACCAAAACGTCGGCCAACATTGGCCAAAACTTGGTCAATAGAAGGTGAATATGGACCATCCCATTTAATATTACGTGAAATGACCTGACCATCAGCACTAAAATCTATTTCCGTTTCTACAGGCGCAATCAATAACTGACCTGACTTCAACTTATCTCCATCATGTGCAATATGACAAGGCATATGATTATGTCGCACCAAAACACGTGTTAAAGACTCTTGCATACGTGCATCAATATGCTGAGCCAACACGAATGCAACGGGCAATCCTGATGGAATAAAATCTAAAAACTCTTTAACCGCTGCTGGCCCACCTAACGATGCTGCTAGCACACACACAAACTCCAATCGTTGAGATTTATACGTCATTAATTCTTGTGGAACATAAATCTCTCGTGGTGCAACAGGCGCAACTGCTTGTTTTTCTAGTGGTTCGAGATTTTCTTGAATAACAGGATGCCCAACAACGTCATAAAGCTTTATAAAAACCCGACGCTCCCAACGTGGATATTGCCGTGTTCCTTGAGCGGGTGCAGCATCTAAGCCAAATAGTACTGGCACACCTAAATCTAAAATACGATCTAATAACTCATCATCTTCATTTTGTAAATCAACAATCCATACATCAGGCTCAACAGATTTAAATAAACGATCATCCAATCGTTCAGGCGAGCTGTTTAATACCAAATCATACCCTTGCCCTTTTACTGCATGTGCAAGGGCAAGCCTTTGCAAGCTTATATCTGACACAATAGCAACTTTAGGATTCCGTTTCGCCATGATTAAACCTTATTTTGTCGAAGCTGCTACTAATAACTCAGAAATAGTCTCTAGTAATTGTTGTTCTTGGAATGGTTTACCCATATAGGCATTTACCCCAATTTGGAATGCACGTTCACGGTGTTTTTCACCTGTACGTGAGGTAATCATAATAATCGGTAAACCGATTAAATTTGGATTATGGCGCACTAAAGATGCAACTTCGAAACCATCCATACGCGGCATTTCAATGTCGAGCAACATAATATCAGGACGTACATCTTCCAATTTAGTAATCGCATCTAAACCATCTTTAGCCAAAACAACTTCATAACCATGACGTTCTAATAAGCGTGATGTTACTTTACGTACTGTTACGGAGTCGTCAACCACCATAACCATTTTGGTTGCACGCTCTGGTTTAATAATAGCTGGGGTATCGTCTTCCGCCACACGTTGACGTGGTTTTTGCAGTGCAGCAGCACGCAACATCGCAATCGTATCTAAGATGATAACAACCGAACCATCCCCTAAAATGGTTGCACCTGAAATACCTGCTACTGACGCTAATTGTGCTCCGACTGATTTTACAACAACTTCACGAGAACCAATTAATTGGTCAACTTGTATGGCTACTCGCTGATCCGCTCCACGCACCAATAATATCGGTAATGGTAAGGTCTGGCCAAATAAACTCGGTACACGGATTCCATGTACAAACTCACCTAAATAATGCAGTTTATACCCAATATTCGCGTATTCAAAAGCAGGTGCATTGGGCGCATAGTAAGTTTCTAACTCATAAGGATTAGCACGAACAATACCTTCAATCTGCGATAAAGGAATCGCATATACATCTTCACCAATACGAACCATCAAGGCACGGCTGACCGCAACCGTTAATGGTAAACGCATGACAAAAGTTGTTCCTTTACCAGCGACAGATTGAATAACGACTGTACCGCCTAATTGTTTAATCTCACTTTGCACCACATCCATACCAACGCCACGACCCGAAATTTGAGTCACTTTCTGCGCGGTTGAGAAACCTGCATGGAATAAGAACTGCAATAACTCTTTTTCACTGATAGCGGCATCCGCTTGTAATAAGCCACGCTCAATAGCTTTTTTACGAACGGCTTCAACATTAACACCACGACCATCATCCGCCAATGTTAAGACAATTTCACCACCTTCACGGGAGAGCGTTAATGTAATACGCCCCATTGGTTCTTTACCTGCTGCGGCACGGTCTGGCGGAGTTTCTAAACCATGGTCAACAGCGTTTCTTAACATATGTTCTAATGGCGCAACAATACGTTCTAATAAGGTTCTATCCATTTCCCCTTCCGCATTAACTACATATAACTCTGCTGGTTTATGTAATTCAGTTGCGGTTTGACGCACGATACGTTGTAAGCGTGGCACCAAACGTGAGAACGGAACTAAACGAGAACTCATTAAACCTTCTTGCATTTCGGTATTTAAACGCGATTGTTGCAATAATAGGGTTTCTGTATCACGTGTTTTGTCGATTAATGTACCTTTCAAATCCATTAAGTCAGATGCAGACTCATATAATGATTTTGATAACTGATTTAAGGACGAGTATTGATCCATCTCCAAGGGGTCAAAATCAGCATATTTTGTGTCTTCTGTTGTATGTTGTGCAAGAATTTGTGACTCAAGCTCACCCTGCATACGACGTAATTGTTCAGCCAAACGCTGTACAGTAGCCCCCATTTCCTCAACGGTTTGGCTAAAACTATGTACCCCCATTTCAACACGCGAGCGAACAATAGATGTTTCACCCGCAATGTTAATTAGCTTTTCCATTAATTCAGAAGAAACACGAATCATTTCTTGTGCTTGCTGATTTTTAGCAGCATCACGGAAGTTACCCAACATTTTGGGCATCACATTGTCATCAATAGCCTCTACTACAACCGCTACAGGAACTACATCATTGTCTGTGGTAACAGGTGTAACGGCGGTTGGTGTAGCCACTGCCATTTGCACAGTGTCAACAAAAGCATGAGGATTAGACAAATAACGTTTTAATTGTTCAACCAAGTCTGTCACTACTAAAGCACGTCCTTGATCTTTTAGATTATCAACCACTTCTGCAATACGATCATGACAACGTTGCAGTACAGAAAAGACCTCTTTGTTGCCTTGATAACGTTTTTGACAAACTCCCTCATAGATGTTTTCCATTTCATGCGCTAAATCGCCTAAAGAATTAACACCAGACATACGCGCACCACCTTTTAAGGTGTGCAAACCACGTTGTAAAATTTGTACTGGTGTCACATCTTCTGGTTGTTGCATCCATTGCTGCAAGCTAGCATTGGTTTCATCAACAATCTCTTGAGCCTCTTCCAAGAAAATAGATAACATTTCTGGATCTAATTCTTCATCAGTTTCTGCTTTTCGATTGCTCACAACTGCTGCTTGTGAAGTAGGCTGAACAACATTAACTGGCTGTTCTGCAACAGGTGTCGGCTGCGCGGCAGATGTTGCAACAGGCACTTCTACAGGTTTAGTCGAACCACCTGCCGCTGAGGAGAAAAAATCCAAAATCACATTATCAGTCGGTTGACGACGATAAATATCTATTACCTGTACTAAATCTTTGGCGTAATAACAACGTCCCTCTGCCTTTAAGCCATCTATCATATCTGCCAAGCGGTCATGACAACGTTGTAGCAAATCCATTAAAACCGTTGTGCCTTGATAACGACCATTGACCAAATCTTCATATAAAAACTCTAACTCATGCGCCAAATCACCTAAACTAGTGACAACAGCCATACGCGCACCACCTTTTAAGGTATGCAAATGACGTTGTAATACTCGCAAAGGGTTCTTATCTTCTGGATTGGCTTTCCAAGCAATCAACTCATCATCAGCAGCAGTTAATACTTCTTCAGCTTCTTCCAAGAAAATGGCCAATAATTCTGGGTCTGCACCTTCATCAATTTCTTGGGATGCTGGCACATAACTGGGTATAGCGGCTGTATCAACAAAATCGACAGGACTACCACCCCATTCGCGTAAACGCTCTAATAATTTGGGATTAGGCTGAACAGTTTGACAAGCGGCTAAGGTATCAAAAATATTGATGATTTCGTCATGAGCATTTGCTAGATCTTCTAACAACTGGCCATTAGACAATGCTTTTTCAATATCCTCTAAGACAAATTGATATACCACCGTTAACTGATTAACAATATCAACTAATGGCATCACAATTGCTGCTTTAGCAGCTGGTGCTAATAACTCTAAGTCTTTTACCAAATTTTGAATATGTTCAACTTTTTGTTCAGAAGCTAGCCATTCTGCTAACTCCCAAGGAGCATCCATTAAGCATTCCAACCCCAAATCCAAAAAGCCAGCCACAATACCTGCGGTATTAATTGGGGCAGCTGACTCAATAATTTCATCGTCATCTGCAGCAGGTGCTTGAGACACCTCTGCAACATGAGCAATAAACTTATCTGTATCTACTAAATCCCCCGTTCCACCATTAACAACATCATTAATGCTCAATGCAATCAATCGGTGTGTATTGCTTAACAAATCTATATGTTTATGATGTAAACCACGGTTTTGGGTACGCAAATCTTTTAATAACTGCTCCATGGGTGCAGCTATTCGTGCAATTGTTTTAACACCTGCCATACCAGCACTACCACGTAATGTATGTAATGCACGTAGCATTTGATCCGTCACTGGTAAAACTTTATATTGTGCAGGTAAAGTCGTTAAATACTGTTGAATTTCATCCAAATAACCTTTCGCTTCCGAAACAAAAATATCTAACAAAACTGGATCATAATGTACTGGCTCTACAGCCGTTGTTTCATCTTTAATTTCACTGAGCGTTTTCGCTAAATCTTCAAAAGCATTACTGTAGTCTTGTGAGTCCTCTGTCACTACTGAGTCTGATACTGCTATTTCTTGTACTAATGCTACTTCTTCTATAGGTTCTACTGTTGCAGGCACTTGTCCATGTGCAAAGGCAATTGCTGCATTTAGCTCCTCCATTGTTACTTGCTTGCCACGAGCAAGATTATCAGCAACGCTCATTAATGGCGAAGTATTAAAGCTAGGAGCTTCTTTATTTTGGAAGTTAGTAATCAGTTGTGGAATAACCTCTATCACATGGCTAATTAAAGCAACTAGTTCTGCATTGGGTTTAATCGTATTATCAATAACACGATTAAGCATATTTTCAATGCTCCATGCCAGCTCACCTTCAACTTTAGCACCCACCATGCGGCCTGAGCCTTTTAAGGTGTGAAAACCACGACGAAACTCGGTTAAAGCGGTTTTGTTATCAAATTTAGCCGCCCATTTAGGGAAATACTCATTAATTGTTTCTAATACTTCTTGTGCTTCTTCAATAAAGATTTCACGAATTTCATCATCCTGACTAAAGTCATCCTCTGGTACTGGAATATGTTGAGGAATATCAATAGTTAATGCAGGTTTAGCTATTGATATCACTTCGTTTGGTACTTCACTAATCACAACAGCTTCTTGTTGTGGTAATAATTCTGGAGCAGCCGTTAAATCTGTTTCTTCCCCCATATCCATTGGAACATCAAACACGCCTTCGTCATCAAAATCCTCAAAAGAAATAGCCTCAGCACTTTGATCCTCTTGAGTATCTAAGTCATCTTTAGGCTCAGGAACATTAATCGCAGCCATAACAGGAATTGTGACATTTCCTAAATCAGTATCTTCCTCCACGTCTGCTACAACCACAGGCTCAATAGCTAACTCTATCTCTGGCTCTTCTTGCATAATCACATCGGCAACAGATGTCGATGTAACTAAGCGATTATATGTATAGTCAATTGCCCATTGAACATCATCAGTAGATAAAAATTGAGCTTTGGCAAATAAATCAGCGGCAGTCATTAAACCATCTGTTTTATAACTTGGCACCTGCTTATCTTGGAAATTGGTCATTAAGGTCGGGACAAGCTCTACAACACCAGCAATCAACTGCATCATTGCTGCTGTTGGTTGTGTCGTTTTGTCAATGACACGATTGAGCATATTCTCAATTGACCAAGCTAATTCACCAACAACTTTCGCTCCAACCATTCGGCCAGAACCTTTTAAAGTATGAAATGCACGTCTAACCTCTGTGAGTGCGGCCTTATTGTCAAAATTAGCTGACCATTTAGGCAAATAACTGTTTAACGTTTCTAAAACTTCTTCCGCTTCTTCTATGAAAATTTCGCGAATTTCATCATCTTCACTAAAATCATCTTCTGGGATTTGTGCAGTAATTTCAAAAGCGACAGCTATTGTTTGTTGTTCATATAATTCTGTTTCTAATGGAACCTCTTCAACAGATTGTGTTTCTGCCATCACTATTTTTACAGTAGCATCTGGATCAATTTCATCATTTGCTTCTGTTATTGAAACATCCTCAACGATAGGTAAACGCTGGGTCTCATCTAAATTAACAACAGGCATATTGACCATTGTTGGTGCTAGTTCAACGCCTTCAGGCTTAAACATAGATTCAGTATCATCAAAGCTAATAGGCGAGGCAGGCTCTTCTATCACGACTGCCTGTGACTTAGGTGCAAATACTCCTTCAGAGAGATAATCTTCTGCATTGAAGGTCATGGTACTACTAAACATATCCTCAGAAGACGATTCTGATTTTGGCGGCAAATGCACTGCTGGTAAATTCACCAATGTTTTTTCGCCATCATCTTCTACAGTTTGAGCTGCTCTTGCCAACATTTCATCTGTTAATGCTGGCATTGCAATTAATGTTTTATCTACATTGTCTTCTTGCTGAACAGGCTTATCTCTTACTGCTTGATCCTCTAAGACTAAAGCAGGCATATTTACTATTGTCTTATCCAACATAGAAGGTGGTGGTTCACCAAAATCAATATCATCAATTGCGGGCAATGCTTTTTCTTCTTCAGTTTTTGCAACTGCACGTCTCTCCACAGAGTCAGATGTAGTAGGTGTTGTAAGTAACAAACCATAACCTAATTTTTCTAAGGATTGAGCAGCAACATCCAACAAATTATTATTTTGGTGATGATTTGCTAAACGTTCCAAATAATACTCAACAGATGAAATAATATCAGCCAAAGTATCCATTTCTGACCAACTTGGACGATATTCATCTTTTAATAAGTGCTTGGTCACGAACTCCGATAAACGCGCTAAAATTTGTGCAGGGCGAGATAAATCTAACATCGACAAACCACCGCGCACTGTATTTAATAATACAGGCAATTCGGCTAGTTTTTCTGCATTCCATTGAGAGCTAATATATTCAACAATCGACTCTTTAGCTTTTTCTAAAGCAGTTCTAGATTCTCTAAGCACAGCCCCTTGAGCAGCAGACACTTGGTCAACCATTGCATTACCACCAAAGTTTTCTAAACTTGGTGTTAGAGGCTGATCTTCTACTAATTGCTGTAAACTAGACTCTACTTCTATTAAACCACTAGCCACAACTAACAACGCACCTTCTGGCAAAACGCCAAAGTTAAGCGATTTATTTAGTGCTCTAATTTGTTCAGAAATAATACGCTGTAACTGATACAAGCCTAATACCTGTAAAGTACTAGCAATTTGACGCAAAATAGGTAACAAAGGACGTAAGCCATCAATATCTGGATGTGTGGCATACGTTAAGTCATCAATTACTTCTTTCACATGACTTAATTCATCGGTGACACCTTTAATCACCGATTGCATTGCTTGACGATCTGGTGCGGCTAGTTTTTCTTTTTCTGCTTCAACCACATCAAAAGTTGGTAAAATTTCATCTAAATGATATAAAGCGCGTACCGCCAACATCCGATGTGTTGTGCCTCGACTCTTAGCTATATAATATAAAATGTTCTTTAATAAATCTAAGGATGGACTATGTTGAGGATAAGCGATATAACTTCTAAGTTCTTGTTCAATCTGTCCTAATAAAGTTTTAATTTCAGGCGTTAATGGAATATCATTACTCATCAAGCCTTCAACTAAAGCAGAAGAAGTTTGCCATAATGCTTGTAATGGTTTTTGTGCAACAAACAAACCAAGTTTTTCAAAAACTAAAATCAAATGCTCATATTGTTGTAATAAATTTTGCTGACGAATAATTCCTAACAAACTTAACTGATAGCCATGTCTTAATTTTTTTAAAGAGTCTTGAATTGGTGCTACACCTGTTTGCCCAATGACCGAAAATACACGTGCAAAATCTGGTTTAAACAATGCCAACTCTGACAAAGGCGTTTCATCATGTGCTGTACGCAATTCATTAATAATTGGCAACAAGACAAAAGGTGTATCTTTTTTTGCAACTTGCAAACGCTCTAAATAGGCAGGCAATTGTAACATTGCCTCAATGAGTACATGCTGCGCTTTAGCTCTATCACTGACTTTATGATTTACTAACGACAAACATAATCTTTCCATTTCCTCTGCAAGCATGGCTGCACCATAAAACTCGACCATTTGCAAAGTACCAAATACTTGATGCAAATAAGCCAAGCAGAAGCGCAACTTTGCCGTATCATTTGGCGTTGCTATATAGGCTTCCAAAGCTTGTTGAGCTTGCTTTAAGGTTTCTTGTATTTCACTTTTAACCCAATCTAAAGCAAGAAAATTATGATTATCAGTCATCTTATTACCCCCCCTCTGGGGATGATGCTTTTTACCACAGCATCAATTGCAAATTCGAATTTTTTATACTACACGGCGATATGCTAAGGTATTGGGATAATCCACACGCTCTAGGGTTGGATGATGCCAATCAAGCACTTCTCCTACACCCAAAATTAACATACCACCCACTTGCAAACGTTCTGCCAAGTGCGTTACAACATCTCGTTTACGAAAACGACGAAAGTAAATCAGCACATTTTGACAAAAAATAATATCCATTTCATGAAAAGGTGCTTTATCTAATTCCATTAAATTCAATTGAGCAAAAGCAACTCTAGCTCTTAAGGACTGATCAATTTGCCAATCTCGTTGATTATCTAAAGGGCGAAAATATGTTTGACGTAAGGTTTCTGGCACACCAAAAAGCTTACGCTCACTATATATACCTAATTTCGCCTTAGCTAATGTTGGCAAACTAATATCAGTTGCAGTGATACCATAAAAAATATCTCTACGACCTGATGATGCTAATAAAGCTTCCACCAACAATGCTAATGAATAAGGTTCTTCACCTGTAGAACAACCAGCACTCCATAAATTTAGGCTCTTTTTTTGATGAAGAGCCAATACATTTTTTATATACGACTCAACCAACTCATAAGAACTAGCATGACGAAAAAAAGAGGTTTCCTGTACCGCTAAACGGTCAACGAGGGTTAACCATTCTCGCTCGCCTCTAGCCCCAGAAGCAATCAACTCATAATAAGTGTCATAATCTTCTGCGCCAATTTCACGCATACGTGCTGATAACGATATTTCTAAAAATGGGCGACGGGTTTGAGTAAAAATCATTCCCGTCTTAGACTCAATCAATCCCTGCCATAATGCAAATTGCTCATCTGAAATAGGAGTAACTGGCCGAATTCCCCAATCCTGTAAACCCATGCCAGTTCACTCCTAATTAAAGTTAAGCATAATCTGGTAACTTGAAGCCAGATACTGATAAACGTAGTTCAGCAGCCATTTCTGCTAAGTTACCAATCGAACGAGCAGTAGCAATAGTACCTGCAGTTGTTTGAGTGGTAATTTCTTGAATAACGTTCATCGTATTAGAAATGTGACCTGCAGATGCCGCTTGCTGACGAGCAGCATTCGAAATGTTTTGAATCAAGTCCGCTAAGTTTCTCGATACCGTTTGAATTTCTTCAAGTGCCACACCCGCGTCTTGAGCCAAACGAGCACCACGTACTACCTCAGCAGTTGTTTGTTCCATGGAAATAACCGCTTCGTTAGTATCAGATTGAATCGTTTTAACCAACTGTTCAATCTGTTTAGTTGCAGAAGCGGAACGTTCCGCAAGACGTTGTACTTCGTCCGCAACCACCGCAAAGCCTCGGCCTGCTTCGCCCGCCATCGACGCTTGAATCGCAGCATTTAACGCGAGAATGTTTGTTTGGTCAGCAATATCATTAATCAGAGACACGATATCACCGATCTCTTGAGAAGATTCACCCAAACGTTTAATACGTTTAGAAGTTTCTTGAATTTGCTCACGAATCGTATCCATACCTTCAATAGAACGTTGCACCACATCCGCCCCTTTGTGGGCGATGGCTACAGAACGGTCCGCAACGACTGCTGATTCGGCAGCGTTGGCAGATACTTGGTCAATAGAAACCGCCATTTCATTTACCGCAGCAGAAGCACCTGCAATTTCTTGGGCTTGATGCTCAGAAGCTTCAGCTAAGTGCATCGCAGTCGATTGAGTTTCTTGAGCCGCAGCAGAAACTTGCACTGCTGTTTGGTTAATCGTTGATACCAACTGACGTAATTGGTCAATAGAGTAGTTAATAGAGTCAGCAATCGCACCCGTAAAGTCTTCGGATACCGTTGCTTGTACGGTTAAATCACCATCCGCCAAATCACCCAACTCATCCAATAAACGCAAAATCGCAGATTGGTTACGTTGGTTTTCCATTTCTACTTCTTCAGCGCGTTTACGGTCAAATTCAGCTTCTTTTTCTGCACGTTCTTTATCTTGACGCGCACGAATACGGATAAAACCAAATAAGGAGCCTAAAGTAGATACTAAGAAAATCACACCAATGATACTAGGAACAACCGCATTAGCCTCTTCGTCAACGACACCTGTTAATTTAGTTAAGGTAGATAATAATTCTGGAGAGTCACGGAAAATCGCTGCCGAAGCTTCGCGTACTTGGAATAATTCTGGTGAAGACTGTAAAATCTCATTAGCACCTTGCTGAACAGAGCTTTCAAATAGCTTTTTGATCGCTTCTAAGGAGGCACGAGCTTGAGGATCTTTAACTGCAGTGATCCCCATATCTGGATCACCATTCAATAACGCTTCTAGTGTTTGACCAAATGCTTCAGAGTCACGACCGAAATCATCAGCCGCCATAACCGCATTTTCATCACCATTCAGCACACTACTTACCGAACGTAAAATACGTTCCGCCAATACCGATTGGTTTTTCGCAATCACCACCTGTGAAGCTGGTGCACCTGAAGCTACCATCGCGTCAACAATACTATCATTTTCTGCTTGTAACTCTGGCACCGCATCCGCAATACCCGCAACCAAATCATGCAAGTTACCTACAGTTTTTTCACCCGCACTCACTTTTTGTAAGTTATCAGACACACGTTGCCACACCGCTTGTACTGCTTTGGTATCAGCACGTGTTTCGCCATGCATATCTTTGAGTGTTGTCCAACGTTTAGAGAAATCACCCACCGCTCTATTCAAAAAGTCAAAAGCTTGTTGGTTACCTGAAGAAGCTTCCGTGGCGTTTTTAGCAATATCCTGAGAAAGTACACGCAACTCAGAGGAGTGTTGGATCATCACACGACCATTTTGACTTTTTTTAGCAACCACCACAAAGGCACCAGCAGTGACTAAAATAGAAATCAAGAACAACGCCAAGAAGCGTGTTGCATCTGGAGTATCTGCAAGAGAACGCCAAAAGCCACGACTGAATAAAGTTTGAAATGTTTGTTTAGATAGCAGTTTTTTGGCACTTATACCAGAAAAAGGCTTTCGCAAATTGGGTGACTTCATAGCGGATACATCTCCACACAACCTGTTTTTATTTTCTTTAATAATAAGAACGGAGTTTCAAATAAAAGATATCAAAAACTCTCAGTCCAATTAATCCAACTAAATATAGAGCTATGTGTTGTGTAGGCTGTCATCACCTAAACTGACATAGCAAATTTTTTTGTTTATAAGCAATCTAATTTTCACGCCCCAATACAATAGCTTTTTTAAGCTACTGCTGCTTTTAAGAAACGCGGATCTTCAACCAAACGACTTAACAATAAGACATACCAAGTTTTTCCTTCTGAAACAAATGCTCCTCTCACAAAAGGAGATACCTCACCAAAAGGAGCTTTAACTGCCAAAGAAAAATCTTGAATATTAAAATGCTGCATACCCAATACTTCATCCACAATGAGTCCTGCAAACATTTCCTCATGATCAACAACCAATACCCTACGCTTATTATCTAGAACGGTAGATTTGCGTCCCAAAAACATTAATATATCGGTGATTGGCAATAAACGACCACGAACATTAGCTAATCCTTTCATCCACAGCTCTACACCTGGAATTAAGGTATAACGCGGCAGTTTTAAAATTTCAGCAACCTCACCAATAGGAGCCAAAAAATACTCACCTGCTAATACAAAGCCAACACCAGTCCAGCTTTGTTCTCCCTGCCCTAATAGGCCCAAATTTTTTTGTTTGGATCGCCCAGCTATTTCTAATAGTTTAATAAAGCCTTTGGCTGCCATACCCCCTCCTATTTATTTGGAATCAAGGTACGAATAACATTCATTAATAATGTTTCATCTACTGGCTTAGTCAGATAGTCACTTGCACCTTGTCTTTTACCCCAAACACGATCAGTCTCCTGATCTTTGGTTGTGACAATCACAACAGGAATATGAGCCGTTTCTGCACCTTTGGTAATTTGGCGTGTCGCCTGAAAACCATTAATACCAGGCATTACAACATCCATTAAAACGAGGTCTGGCAACTCTGCACGAGCCACAGCTACACCATCTGCCCCATTACTAGCTTCTAAAACTTTATGCCCATGACGCTCCAAAATCTCTTTGAAGCGATAGGTTTCAGTTGGCGAATCATCTACAATTAAAATACGAGCCATGCTGTCCTCATTATTTTTCTATTGACAGATTAGGACTTGACATACTGACGAATAGCAGTGAATAACTCTTCTTTACTAAACGGCTTAGTCAAATACTCATCAGAACCAACAATACGGCCTTTGGCTTTATCAAATAAACCATCTTTACTTGACAACATGATCACTGGTGTAGATTTAAATGCAGAATTATTTTTGATTAATGCACAAGTCTGATAACCATCTAAACGCGGCATCATAATATCAACAAAAATAATATCAGGGTTAGAGTCTGCAATTTTTGCTAAAGCATCAAAACCATCAATCGCCGTAATTACAGTACAACCTGCTTTTTGCAATAATGTCTCTGCAGTACGACGGATTGTTTTAGAGTCATCAATAACCATGACTTTTAAGCCATCAAAATTTTCTTCCATCGGAATTGCCTTCCTATAATTATTAGGCCACTGAGGCCATTGGTGGATTTAAAATTATACCTCTAGTGCGCTATTCATTTTAGAACTTACGCAGTTATCGCATATTTATGAACATTTCGACTAGTTTTAACCGTTTTATATTCATAAAACACGCTAATTTTACTGAAGTGCCTAAGTCACAATGTTTAAAATGCTTTGAGTGCCTAGAGTTACCCTGTTTTAACATAGTTTTTAGCATGAATCCATAGTTGAATCATCTTTACCAAACACTATGCTTAAATATATTACAAAGGCTTAGCATGACTTTTTCATGCTTTATACAAAGTTATCATGATGAAAGGTTTAGCATGATAACCTTAAACTTTGTTCTTGTAGTGTCGATTTTGTCACATTTTAGCCGACAACTTTTGTCAGTTAGTTGTTCATTATTTTTTTCATTCAATAATTTTAGTCATTTTAGGACTTACGCGGTTGTCACTTATTTGCTGGCATCTCAAGCGTTTCTAGCGGCTTTATGCTCACAAAACATGCTAATTTTGGCAAAATCCGTAGGTCTTGATTTTTTACCTAAATTAGGTCAGTGTTCTTTTTTATTAACTTAAACTCATTGGCCATCATTAACCATTATTTTTTGTATATCCAATAACGAAAATGGCCAATCTAATTGCTGGCCTGTCAAGCTTAACAGGACTGGAATTTTGCTGCCATATTGTGTCACTAAATTTTCATCCAATGCAATATCAATATATTGCCATGTAATCGGCAATACACATTGAGCCTGCATTAATAAATTTTCAGCATTATCACATAAATGACAGCCTTTTGTCCCATATAGCAACCATTGTTGTTGCTCAAGCATGACTCACCTGCCAACAACGATGAATTTTGTGATTACGCTTAAAATCAAATCCTAATGTTTCATGGCTAATTTCTTGGCAATGCAAATACTCCATCGCCTCACTATCTAAATCAAAACGTCTAAAGTTAGTTGAGAAATAGCAAATGCCATTAGGCTTTAATAAGCGCATTGCTAATGTTAAGAGTTCCACATGGTCACGTTGAACATCAAATACATCTTGTGTCTTTTTTGAGTTTGAGAAGGTTGGCGGATCAATAAAAATCATGTCGAATTTATCACGACATTGTCTTAACCAAGACAACACATCTGCTTCAATAAATTGATGATAACGTTCATCTAAACCATTCAATGCAAAGTTCTTTTTACCCCATAATAAATAGGTATTGGATAAATCGACACTGACAGTTTTGTTTGCTCCTCCCAATGCCGCATGGACGCTGGCAGAGCAAGTATAAGCAAACAAGTTTAAAAAGCTTTTATCTGCACTTTGTTGACTAATTTTTTGGCGAATGGGGCGATGATCCAAAAATAAGCCTGTATCTAAATAGTCGGTTAAGTTAACCAATAAACGCGCTTTGCCCTCTTGAACCTCAAGGTATTTATTACGCTGATTGAGCTTCTCGTATTGTTGCTGGCCTTTTTGTTGGGCACGCACTTTAATAAACACTTTATCACGATGCAAACCAAAGATTTGTCTAATCACTAGCAATGCCGTTTTAAAACGAGCGGCTGCTTTTTCGGTATCAATAGATTTGGGTGGGGCGTATTCTTGTACATGTAAGACTTCGCCATAAATATCAATCGCCAAATTAAATTCTGGCAAATCTGCATCATAAACACGATAGCAACAGACTTGCTCACGCACCGCTTGTTTATAAAAGTGCTGTAAATTTTTGCGTAAACGATTAGCAAAAGCATCTGCTTCAACGGGAATTTGTTGCTCTTTGGCTTCAACAAAACGATGCGCTGTTGGCACAGGCACAGATTGAACTTTGCCATGACGCACAAAAACTGTTAAGTCACCATTACGCAGTTTTTGGGTATGTAAATGTTCAAAACCCAAGGCATCAGCATGTTCAATTTTGGCGGCCAAGACTGTTGCCTGCCAACCACCCAAACGTTCACGTGCCAAACGCCCTAACGCTTTATATAAATAAATTGCCGTATCGTCTTCGCCTAGACGTTCACCATAAGGTGGATTAGTAATTAACAAACCATCATTCGTTGGCTTAACAGGCAAATCGACTAATGCTTGATGCTTTAATTGCACAAATTGGCTTAAACCTGCGGCTTGAATATTTTTGCTGGCGGCTTGTAAAGCTTCCATATCGGCATCATAACCCTGCATGACTGGCCACACTTTCTGAAAGCCTGCTTGTTGTCGTTGACGTGCTTCTTGCCAACATTGTTCCCAAAGTGCTTGGTTATGCCCTTCCCATGCCAAAAAGCCAAAATAATCACGTAACAAACCTGTGGCAACATCACCATACATTAAAGCAGCTTCGGTTAATAACGTGCCTGATCCACACATGGGATCAATTAAGGCTTGAAAACGACTATTTGGCCAGCCAGCTTGACGCAAAATGGCTGCTGCCAGCGTTTCTTTAAGTGGTGCTTCACCAATCATGCGCCGATAACCACGTTTATGTAGACTTTCACCTGACATATCTAAACTAACAGTAATACTGTCTGGCTTAACTAAAACGTGTAAATTGATATCACTGGCTTGCGGATCAACGCTTGGACGTTCACCTGTTTGGCGACGAAAAGCATCAACAATGGCATCTTTTAATTTGAGTGCCATATATTGGGTATGACAGACAACACCTTTAATTGCCACCGCACGTACCGCAAAAGTTTTATCAAGGCTAAATACTTCATGCCACGGATAACGTACTGCTTCTTGGTATAAGTCTTCGGGCGTATTACTGTGGATGCGAAACAAAGGCTTATATACACGAGAGGCTAAACGTGACCATAAACATAAATTATAGGCGGTGCGTAAATCACCTTCGACCCAAACAGCACTTGGCTCTTGACGCAAAACTGTTGCGCCAATCTCTTGGCATTCTTCAGCTAATAAGTTCTCAAGGCCATCGGCACAAGCAACAACCCATGTGGTTATAGACATAATTTAACTTTCTTAACGTGTATATTTGAAAAAATCGGCACGAATCTGCCGAGGATTAGGCATCCCTTTGACTGGCCAACGAATAATCGCTACCCCTGCCGATAACAAGGCTTTGTCTTTTTTGCTATCTGCTTTAATACGCTCTGGCCGATCATGACTACTATCGTCTAACTCAATAGCCGCCAATATTTTAGCACCATCTGCTGCACAAATAACAAAATCGACGCTCATACGATTAATACGATTTAACCATGCTTGATGTTCGGCTTCGGGTGCAACATCAATAATCCGACTTAATTGCACCTGACTAAAAATCAAGTAATCGGGTAAAGCCTGTTGCAAACGGCGATATAATTCACGCTCTGGCGCGGTCATTAATTCGCGTACTACATAGGGCCAAACTTTCATGTCATCAACAGATTCTTTTTTAGGTTTGCTATCTGTGTTGAATAGCGACCAAAGAATCAAAACAAAAATAACAACCGCAATAACTATTAAAATACTAGGATTTATGGTTTCCAAGGTGCTACCCACGCGCCTGACACTCCTAGACCGCCATCATCATTAATTTTTGACTTTAAAGCTTGAGCTTTGGTTTTATCTAGCTCTGGCCCTACAACGACTTTCCAGCTTTCGCCACTTTTTACAACTCGAGTGCGATAGCCTTTGCCTGCTAATTTGCTACTTAGGGCATCGGCTTTAACTTTATCACTCAAACTTGCAACTTGTACTACCCATGCTTCACCAGAAGACTTTTCTGATAACTTTCCTTCTAAAGCTAATTTAGCTTTTTCTTCCTCTTTCTTTTTAGCAACGGCTTTAGCTTCGGCATCAGCTTGTTTTTTAGCGGCTAACTTTTCTTCTTCTTTCTTTTTAGCTTTTTCCTCAAGAGCCTGCTTATTAGCAGTGTCTTCTTTGGCTTTTTCTTGTGCTAATTTTTCGGCTTTGAGTTTTTCTTCGGCGAGTTTTTTATTAATTACATCTTCTTTAGCTGCTTTTTCAGCTTTGAGTTTTTCTTCAATAGCTATTTTTTCGGCTTTTGCCTGTGCCTTTGCTTCCAATTTCGCTTTTTCTTGCGCTAATTTTTCGGCTTTAGATACGTCATCTTGCGTAAGCTTACCTTCTAGGGCTAATTTGGCTTTTTCTGCTTCTTTCTGTTGGGCTTTTAACTGTTCAGCTTTTTGTTGTGCGGCTTGCTCTGCCAAACGTGCTTCAGCTTCTTGTTGAGCGTTACTATCAGTTGCTTCTAACATAGCTAAGGCTTTTTCGGCCTCTTGCTTTTGTTTAAGGGCTTGTTCTGGCGTGATTTCTTCGGTACTGGCTAATAATTCGGCGGTACGTTTTTTAGCAGCTAAATCGGCAGCGATTTGCGCTGGGTCTGTTGTGGTATCGTCTGTGGGTTTAGTGAGCGAATAAAAAGGCGTTTCTTCATCGTGAGCAGCAGACACTTCATCTTCGGCTTCACGTTGCTGTTGATTTAATTCAGGTTGAACCTGCTCGACTGTCGCTGTGGCAGGTTTGGCAGGCAATGGCTCTAAGCGACTCAAAAGCTTTGCGCCTGAACCATCTAACATTAAAGGAAGGAGTATGGCTGCACCTGCGATTAATACGATGCCACCTAAAAGACGTTGTTTAACTGCTGTATCCATAATTTATTGCGTCTGTAACCACTGTTTGGCAGCGAATACGGTATAAAAAGAGCCAAAAACTAAAATGCTATCACCCGACTGTGCCGTCTGACATGCTGCTCGCATGGCGGCTGCAACCGTGTGATATATTCCACCCACATACATACCGTTATCTTGTAATAACGGAACAATACTATTTGCTGATGCGCCGCGTGGCACATCTAAACTAGAAACAAACCATTGGTCAACACGACCTACACAAGCAGCAACCGTACCTGCAATATCTTTATCGCCTAACATAGCAAACACTGCTAACGTTTTTCTCGGCGTAGCCGACAATTGTTGCATAAAAAACGCCGCTCCGTGTGGGTTATGTGCAACATCCATAATAATTTCTTTACCATTGCACACAAAACGTTCGGCTCGTCCTGCTAATTGAGCATTTTTAATGCCTGTTATTATTGCCTCTTGGCTAACCACTAATGGCGCAAGGCTTACAGCGGCCAATGCAGTAGCAACATTGTCATAAGCAAGCTGAGGCTTAGGTAGCTTGCTATAACTTTTACCTAAGCCTTGCCAAGTCCATGACTCATCTTGTATTTGAAAACTAAAATCTTGATGTTTGATATATAACGGGCTTTTTAATTGCGCGGCGTGGTCTACTAATGGTTGAGGAGGATTGTTTTCGCCATAGACGGCAGGTTTATTAGTTCTAAAAATACCTGCTTTTTCAAAACTAATCGCTTCACGGGTATCGCCTAACCAATCCACATGGTCAATGCCTATGCTAGTCACAACTGCAACATCGGCATCTATTAGATTAACTGCGTCTAAACGCCCACCTAAACCGACTTCTAAAATCACGATATCAAGCTTAGCTTGTTGAAAAATATAAAACGCGGCTAAAGTGGTAAACTCAAAATAAGTTAAAGAAATACCCGTTTGAGCGCGAATTCTTTCTAAATACTCAAAAGCATTGATTAAAACTGCATCACTTGCCATGTGGCCATTTAAGGCAATACGCTCATTAAAGTAAGTAATATGAGGTGAGGTGTATGTGCCTACTTTATAGCCTGCAGCACAATAAATAGCGGTTAAGGTGGCTACCGTAGAGCCTTTACCGTTTGTGCCTGCGACAGTAATCACAGGGCAATGTAAATCTAAAATATTAGCAGCCTGAGCGACTTTTTGGACACGCGCCAAACCCATATCAATGGCTTTGCTGTGTTGCGTTTCGAGATAATGAAACCATTCGTTTAAGGTATTTAAAGGCATCATAATGACTAAACGGGATAACGCGAGAGTTTTGCTAAGAGACGATACAAGGTGTCGCGTAATTCATGGCGATGCACAATCATATCCACCGTGCCATGCTCCAATAAAAACTCCGAACGCTGAAAGCCTTCGGGTAATACTTGGCGCACGGTTTGTTCAATGACACGAGGCCCTGCAAAACCAATCAAAGCATACGGCTCGGCGATATTAATATCACCCAACATCGCTAAACTAGCAGAAACACCACCATATACAGGGTCAATTAAAACGGCAATATAAGGAATTCCTTGTAATTTTAATTGTTCGATAATGGCGGCAGTACGTGCCATTTGCATTAACGAAAATAAAGCCTCTTGCATTCGCGCTCCGCCCGACGTTGCAAAACAGACTAAGGGAATACGCTCACGTAAAGAAACTTCGGCAGCACGTACAAAACGTGCGCCCACCACTGCCCCCATTGAACCACCCATAAAGGTAAATTCAAATGCAGCAACCATGACGGGCATTCCGTTGACTGTGCCTTTCATGGCGATTAAAGCATCGCTTTCATTGGTTGCTTTTTGAGCTTCGACTAAACGATCAACATAACGCTTGCTGTCTTTAAAATTAAGTCGGTCTTCGGGTTGTAAATCCATGCCAACTTCTTCACGGCCTTCGGCATCTAAAAATAAATCTATACGTTGACGAGCAGTAATGCGTAAATGGTGATCACATTTAGGGCAAACATGCGAGTTTCTCTCTAATTCAGCTTGATATAAAACACCATCACATTTAGGGCATTTTTTCCACAAACCTTCAGGAACGGACATCTTGCGCTCTTCAGTGTTTTTACCTGCATTGGGCAGAATCTTTCCTAACCAGCTCATGGCATTACTCTCTTTTACAGTTCGACTACGCTCACTGACCACCTCATTTGAGGCGACGTGTAACGTCTTATAAAATTAAACCGCGTCCATTGCTTGACGCATCTCGGCCATAATACGCTGTAGTTCAGCAGGAATAGCTTGTGGTGTGGAAACTAACTCAGCAATACGATTAACCAAGACTGAGCCAACTACAACGCCATCGGCACAACGTGCTACAGCAGCAGCAGACTCGGCATCTTTAATACCAAAACCCACACCAATCGGCAAATCACTAAATTGACGAATTGTCGCAACACGTTCGGCAACAGCATCTACGTCTAAAGCACTAGAACCCGTCACCCCTTTAAGGGAGACATAATATACATAACCACTGGCCGCTGCGGTAATACTTTGAATACGGTCATCGGTGGTGGTTGGTGCAAGCAAAAAAATCGGATCAATGTTATGTGCTTTAAAGGCTGCAACTAAACATTCGGCTTCTTCGGGCGGCAAATCAACCGTTAAAATACCATCAACCCCTGCGGTTTGCGCGTCACGAGCAAAGTTTTCGTAGCCCAAAATTTCGAGTGGATTTAAATAACCCATTAAAACCACAGGCGTAGTTTGATTACTTTGCCTAAATTCACTCACAATACGCAACACATCATGGCTGCTTGTGCCATGCACCAAGGCACGTTCGTGAGCTTTGGTAATGGTAGGCCCATCGGCCATTGGATCAGAAAAAGGCACACCGAGTTCGATAATATCCGCACCGCCTGCAACTAAGGCATGCATCATGCCTAAAGTGGCATTAGGATGAGGATCACCTGCCGTAATATAAGGAATTAAGGCTTGGCGTTGTTGGCTTTTTAGCGCAGCAAAACAAGAAGCTATTCTGGACATAATTAAATCTTTTTATCAAAATTTGAGCCGTTTAGGGCTTTAAATCTCCCTTCGACTCCGCTCAGGGGGCAATTTTACGCTGGCTGAGCGGAGTCGAAGCCAATATTTTAGGCAATCACAATACCGTCTAACTTGGCTACTGTGAGCAAGTCTTTGTCACCACGGCCTGATAAATTACAAATGATAATTTTATCTTGGCTCATGGTGGGTGCGATTTTATGCACATAAGCTAAGGCATGACTCGATTCTAAGGCAGGAATAATGCCTTCGGTTTTGGTCACATGCCTAAAGGCGGCTAAGGCTTCATCGTCGGTAATGGCGGCATAATTAACCCGACCAATGTCTTTTAACCAACTGTGTTCTGGCCCTACACCAGGGTAATCTAAGCCTGCGGAAATCGAATGGGTTTCGATAATTTGTCCGTTTGCATCAGCCATTAAATAAGTACGATTACCATGTAACACGCCGATTTTACCTGCATTTAACGGTGCAGAATGACGACCCGTTGCTACGCCATCACCTGCGGCTTCGACACCATACATTGCCACCGTTTCATCTTCTAAAAAGGGATGAAACAAACCAATCGCATTAGAGCCGCCGCCCACACAAGCGACTAAAGCATCAGGCAAACGGCCTGTTTGTGCTAAACATTGTT
>ERZ650309.381-NODE-381-length-22172-cov-5.723606_pt1 | contig 22172 bp, 22 predicted proteins | sample MGYA00376245_ERZ650309 | MGnify/ENA primary metagenome ERZ650309 (study PRJEB26733, sample SAMN07839294) | wastewater metagenome | biome: urban; feature: wastewater treatment plant; material: waste water | place: USA: North Carolina | collected 2016-04-26 ...
TCAACAACAAGGGCGTCGTAGCCAAGGCCACCGACGTCTGCATGAACTACCCCGCTGGCAACATGCAGGTCTGGGACTTCGCCTCCAACAGCTGACCACCGTGTGATTTGTGCACGATTTTCCGTGTCCAGCACGGAAAATCGTGCACAAATCACTGGGTTTCGGCCCGGATTCCAGCCAGGATCCACTTCACAGTCATCGGGAAATTGCGCTCGATCCGGGCTTTTTCGGCAGCAGTGTTCTCCGAGAGATCCGGGTCGCGCAGCCCCCGCACTTCAGCGACACTGTGATTGATGGTCAGATTGACCAGCGACCGGGCGCCCTCCACCGCAAACCTGCGCGGAAACCCCTCCCGCAGAGCGGCTTTCACCAGCGCGTCGACGTAGTCCACCACCGCTTGACGGTCTTCGATGGTCATCAGCTCCGTCAGGTACGGGTGTGCCCGCAACGCCTCATGGAGTGCCACGCACCACTGCAGCGCAGTCTTTTCCCAGGTGTCGTATTCCTGGAAATCCAGCCGCAATCGGGAAAAGTGGCGCGACACCAAGGCCCGAATCAGCTCATCTCGGTGGCCCACCTGTTGATACAGGGTCCGGGTCGAGATCCCCAGATCTGCGGCGAGCCGACGGGCGTTGAGCGCACCGGCGCCTTCTGCATCGAGTAGTTCCAGCGCCCTCGCGTAGATCACCTCGGCGGCGATCAGTGGCTTGGCCACGGTCAGGGAATCCGGTGCAGCGCCGTCACCAGGTCGGCGAGGTTCTCCGGATTCGGTTTGTATGCCGGGAAATAGCAACATACTTCGGACGCGTACGCACCGAATCGTCGGCCGATCTCGGCTGCGCATTCCTCAGGGGTGCCGACGACGCCGATGGTGCGGACCATGTCGTCGGTGATCAGCGCCCGCATTGCGGGGTAATCGCCGACTTTGGACATCACGTTCAGCCTCGGTTGCAACTCCCCCCAACCCTCGGTTTCCAGAACCGGGACATAGGCCGGGGTCGAACCGTAGAAAGCGATCAGCGTGGCCACCCCGTTGATCGCCGCAGCCAGTTCCTCGTCGGTACGGCCCACCGCGACCATGGCCTGCGCGATGATCTCGAGGTCGTCGCGCGTCCGCCCGGCGCGATGCAACCCCTCGTCGATGGCTACCGCCGTGCGTTGCTGAAAATGTTGTGCACTGTGAAAAGGCATGACCAGCAAGCCATCTGCGACCTGCGCGGCGGTGCGGGTCATGATCGGCCCCAGCGCACCCATCAACACAGGAGGCGGACCGTAAGGATTCGGACCGGGGTTGAAGTTCGGCGGCATCAGGGTGTGGGTGAAGTGACGGCCGCGAAAGTCCAACGGCGCGTGGCCTTCCCAGCATGCGAAGACCGCCTTGATGGCCTGGACCGTCTCCGCCATCTTCTCGGCCGGCCTCGCCCATTGTGCGCCGTAACGCTTTTCGATGTGCACCTTGATCTGCGATCCCAGGCCGAGCCTGAAGCGCCCCCGGCTGTAGCACTGGAGGTCATAGGCCGTGTGCGCGAGATGCAACGGGCTGCGGGGTCCCGCGATGGCGACGTTGGTCATGAGGTCGACGTCCGTCACGCCCGCGGCCACCATCAGCGGCAGGAAGACGTCGTGCGGCCCTTCGAAAGTGAATATTCCGTCGACGCCGAGCGCTGCGAGTTCGCGCGCGTGGTCGGCGGCCCGCTCGGGAGCGCCGTCGACTTGAAGCTGAACCCGCATGTTCCGGTCCCCTTTGTCAACAGTTAGAAAACAATGTTTTTCTATCTCATCGACCGCGGTCCTGGCAACACCTTGGCGCGCACGTTGCGTTCAGGACACGTATTCCAGGATCGCTGCGGCCACGTCGGCCGGCCGATCGAGTTGCAGGAAGTGGCCCGCGCCCCTGATGGTCCGGACGCCACTGCCCGGCGGTAGCACATCGGCGAGTTGCTCGGTGTATCCGATCTGTATGGCGCCATCCTGATCACCGTGGAGATAAAGAATCGGCATGCACGGTAGTTCCTTGAGGTACCGATCGAACTCCCGATAGCCGGCGCCACCACCACCGGGCCGCACGTTGGCTCGGTAATATCCGACTGCCGCAACACGATTGGCTACGCTCGGCAGCGCAGCCAACGTGTTGGCCACATCCACGGCCACGTCCGCGCCGCGCGGTGACCAATCCTGCCAAAGCCTGGGGATAACGCGATCCAGCGTGCGTTCCGGCACGCCGGGCAACTGGAAATACAGGATGTACCAACTCATCCGGAGCTGGACAGCGCTCATCTGCACCGTACGCGCAACCCCGAAGCGCGCCTGGCTGATCCCGGCGATCGGCGGCACCGACAACGAGATCACCGTGCGAAACGGCGAATCAGGATATGCAGCAAGGGCATTGGCGGTGATCGCACCCCAGTCGTGGCCAACCAGGACCGCATCGTCGCCGCCGCCGAGAGCGGCGTGCAGATCCAAGGCATCGGAGACCAGCGCACCGATGTGGTAGTCACCGTCGGCCGGCACCTCAGTCGGGGCATAACCCCGCATGAACGGGGCCACGACGCGGTAGCCAGCGTCGGCCAGCATCGGGGCCAGCCGACGCCAGCCGTATGCACTGTCAGGAAAGCCGTGTAGACACATCATGAGTCGGCCGTCCGACGGCCCCCACGACAAGGCCGACATCCGCAGGTTCGGCAGATCGAGATCCAGGATCTCCGGATCGGTCACGGTGTGAGCGTGACCTTGACGCAGTCGGCAGTACGGGCCGCGACCGCCTCATAGGCCTGCCGCGCTTCATCGAGTTTCATTGCGTGCGTGAAGATTCCGCTGGTGTCGAGCCGTCCGGCCTGCAGCAGTGGGATCAGTTCGGGCCAGGTGCGCTGTACCGGGGCGGTCGTCATACGCAGAGAAACGCTGCGCACCAAGGACATCACCGCCGGAAACGGGAAGGGGTTCAGGTTGTGCACCCCGACCACGGACACCGTGCCGCCGGCGCGGACGCAGGTGAGCGCTGCCGTCATGGTCGTGTCGTTCCCGACCGCATCGATCACCGACGCCGGTCCCCGACCTCCGGTCGTCTCGTGGACCAGGCCGATCTGTTCAGGGGTGATCGCGGTCGCCCCGGATGCCTCGGCCCGCGCCCGGCGTCCCTCGACAGGATCGACCGCGTACACCTGGCCGGCACCCTGCGCGATGGCGCTGCGCACCGCGCACAGGCCCACTGCGCCCAGACCGAACACGACAACCGTTCCACCAGGCGGGATTTCGGCCCGCTGCGCGGCAGACCAGCCGGTCGCCAGGTTGTCGGTCAACAACAGGGCGGCTTCGGTGTCGATACCGTCGGGCATCTTCAACAGCTGGAAATCGGCGCTGGGCACCGCCAACAGTTCGGCCTGCGCGCCACCGAGTGCCCCGGAACCGAATATCTGCGGGCCGGACAGACAGGTGATCGGGTCGCGGGTGTCGCAGCCGACGCACTGGCCGCAACCGGCCACCGACGAAATCAGCACGGCGTCACCAACTTTCACGGTGCGCACCTCGGGCCCCACTTCGACCACAGTCCCTACCGCTTCATGCCCCAGCGATACCGGGGCAAAAAGCGGATAGTCACCCTCGTAGAAGTGCAGATCCGAGCCGCAGATCGCCGCGGTGGTGATCTGGACGATGGCACCGTCTGGTCCGGGAAGTACCGGGTCGGGGACGGTGCCCACGTACACGGTGCCGGGTTGGTCGATCAGTACCGTTCTCAATGCCGTCCGCCTCTTCGATGCCACTACGGGTCGTTACCGTCATGACACCTTACGGACTATTCCGCCAACTAGGTAGACACTTCTAGAAATCTGTTAACTCGCGCCGGCGCCGCCCCAGGAACACCGCGGCGCCGATCGCACCGAGGCTGAGCACGGCGCAGATCGCGGCCGCGGCAGTCAGATACGTCTTCTTGTCCCCGTCGACGTCCTTCTGATCCGACACGAGCCGCAGCTTGTAGTCGCCGGGCAGCGGAGCTTCGCGCGGCTCGTCGAGGCCGGGGAACTGCTGGGTCTTGTGCACCTGGAACTGCCGTTCGCCGTTGGCATTCTGCGTCCACTGACCCCATGCGGGTGTTGCCCCATCGAGCAGTACCTTGTGCTCGCCGTATTGCGGGTCGTCGCCGACGTCGATGATCCGCGACACCCGGAACGGCTCATAGTTGGCGTTCGAGTAGCTCACCTGCACCGGCACGTTGTCGTAGCGGATCACCGGCGCCGGAGGCGGCGGCAACGGCATGCCCACCGCGGGGATGTAGCCGCCACCGAAGAAGCTGCCGACGGCCACGCTGACCGCGGTGTTGATCGCACTCACCACGACAGCGGTGAAGCTGTACGCCGCGAGGTCGGTGATCTCCATGGCCAGACGCTGCAGCGGCGGGATGTACGCGATGCGCGGGGCGCCCCGATAGACGTAGGCAATGCGCACCGTGTCGTGGTACGGGTTGACGATCACCGGGCGGTAATACTCGTCGTACTGCACCCAATCGGGCTGCCATTGCCGGACGCGCTTGTCCCAATCACGCCCCATCGGCGCGTCAGGACCGCGCCAATCATCGCCGCGCCGCTGATCGAAATCGCGGCGATCGTCGAACACCGCACGGTTGTCGTGCGTGAAGTCGGCAACCTTGACGATCTTGGCCAGATCCTGCACGTCCTCGTGCGGCGCCGGCGGTGGCTTGAGTTCGACAACGGCCGCCGCCTTGGCGACATCCACGTCGGCCGCCGGGGCCTGCATCTCCTGTGGCTTGAGTGCCTCGATCGGACGAACCCGAGGGGCGTGCCCGGTCTGCGATTCGTCGGATTCGGACACTGCAGCCGGTGCCGCCGACGAACCGCGACCGTCAGAGGCCTTCGGGCTGTCCGAGGGCTTCACGCCGTCTGACGGCTTGGGATCGTCGGACGGTTTGAGTGCATCAGAAGACTTGGGTGCCTCAGACGGCCTGGACTCTTCGACGGACCGCGAGACGTCAGAGGGCTTCGGGGTGTCGGATGCCTTCGAGGTGTCAGAGGCCTTCGAGGTGTCAGAGGGTTTCGGGGAGTCAGAGGACCGCGGTGCTTCAGAGGACTTGGCCGCATCCGAAGACTTCGGCGCGTCAGAGGACTTCTGGGTGTCCGACGGCTTGGGCGCTTCCGATTTCGGAGTGTCGGACGCCTTGGGCTCCGTACGTTCCTGCGTCGGTGTACTGGTCGGGCTCTGTGTCACCGAGGTCACGGGCCGCTCGTTGGTCTGCGCGGGCTGCGACGGCGGCGTCGGGTGATCAGCGTCCGAGGACTTCCCGGTGTCCGGGGCAGGTGCCTCGGTCTGCTTGACGGGCGCCTCGGTCTGCTTGGTCACCGGCGGGTCGACCGCCACAGGCGGGCCGGCCACGGGTTGCTGCTGACGTGCCGCCGGCGGATCTGCCGCGGGAGCATTCTGCTGAGCCTGCCCGTCGTCATCCGACTTGGCCGACTTTCGCCCCTTCGCAGGCTTCTGGTCCGGTGCCTGCGGCGCCGGGGCCGCGGTGGTCGTGGTCTGCTGCGAGCCGTCATTGCCACCACCACCACCACCACCTCCGCCGCCCGGTTTGGCGTAAACGGGGGAAGCACCGATGACCATCGCGGTCAGTGATGTCGCTACCGTCGAAACCACTGCGACGGTGAGCCGGCGACTCTCAAACAATGCGGCCATGGTGCATCCGATCTACCAGGTTCGGTTCAAACAACTCACAGAGTTCATCCCCGAAAGGGGGCCCGACGTTACAAGCCGGTACGTCACTTACCGGGCGAAGCCGGCGCCGCGACGTCTGCCGAAATGCCCGAAGCCGGCGCGGCCGGGACGGCAGATGGCAAGGCAATCTTAGGCGTTCCGGGAGTACCCAACTGCCCGGCCAGCCACGGCAGGCTCAGGACGAAGGCGTTCACCGCAAACGGCCAGTCATGTTTGCCTGGCTGCGCCTCCACTGCACAGTCGATGCCCTGCTTCTTGCCCATGGCACACAGGGTGTTGGCGGCTCCGGCCTGATCACTGTTGAATCCCGCCGCGTCGCGGCCACCGAGGCCCACCCCGTCGGTATGGGCACTGCCGAAGTGCTGTTGCTTGTTGGGTACATCCGATGAGACGTCGAACCACCCGGCGACGCCGTGATACGGGCCGTGTTTGGCCATGACGGTCAGCGGGTCGTAGGTCGCCCACGCGTCGGCGTCGCCGCCGTGCAGGCGGGCGATGGTCTGCTCCTTGGTGCCGGCGTTGGGGCCCACGTCACCGGCGATGTCGACGAATGCGCCGAACAGTTCGGGGTGCATGACCGTCAGGCCGACGGCGCAGGTGCCGCCCATGGACCAACCGACCACACCCCAGTTCGCGGGTTTCACACTGACCCCGAACGTCGCCTGCATGTACGGCACGACGTCCTTGGTCAGATGGTCGGCGACGTTGCCGCGCGGACCGTTGACGCATTCGGTGTCGTTGTTGAAGGAGCCTCCGGTGTCCACGAACGCGAATACCGGTGTGTATCCGCCGTGGGCGGCTGCGTAGTTGTCGAACAGCATCGCGACGTTGCCGATGCGAAGCCAGTCGGCCGGGGTGTTGAACTCGCCGGCGATCATCATCACGGTCGGCAGCGGCGGCGCAGCCTTGGCGAACCAGGCCGGTGGCAGGTAGACGACCTCGGAGCGATGCTTGAAGCCGGACGCGGTATCCGGGATGTCGACCTCGACGACCTGACCGTGCGAGGGCACCGTACCGGCGGCTTTCATGGCTTCGACGGTCGCCATATCGGTCTCGTCGGTCAGCGGACCGGCGGTCAGCTCCCCCCACGCGGTCTGGACCGTCGGGAAGTAGCCGACCCAGTCGTTGAGTGCGACGCCGGTGCTCAGCAGGCACAACGGAACAGCCAGCACCGCTACGCCGCGACGCCACCACGCCGACCCTCGCCAGCCCAGGATCAGGACACCGAGGGCAAACCCCGTCAGCGCGATCCAGATCCACAGGTTCGGCGGGGCGGGGTTACCTGCCAGCCCTTCGGAGTTGATGTACCAGTTCGCCCACAGCGCGGCCGCGGCGCCGACCACGATGGCGATGGGCAGCCACACCAACCGCCAGCGACGTGTACGCCAGCCGATGGCCAGGAGGAGGACGAGCGCCGCGACCACCTGAATAGTGATCGGCAGCCACCCGTAGAGCAGGGACAAGCCACGGTGGTTGGGGGCGACAACTGGCGGCAGGGCCGGTGCATCGGCAAACAGCATCGTCGTCACAGGATTCGATCTTCGCGGCACTGACTGTGAGCGAACTGTATTAGATGTATGAAGCTGATCAGCCCAACGAGCTCAGAAGACGGCACCCACACCGAACTGCCATCTCGGGTCCACGCGTACCAGGAAGTCGGGCGAGTCGACGCCGGCCGCCACCTCAGGATTTCCGACGCATACGTCTTCGTCGACGCCGCCGGAGTGCTGCTCGTGGCAGGTCACTGCAGATGGATCAGCCACCGCGGACGGCAGCCCGGCCACACCATCGAGGGCCAGGCAACCCACAACGATCGCGTGCGTTGCCAGCACCGTGCGCATTGTGGCCATGAGACTCCCGCCAGGGCGGTTCAGGGAATTCGCGTCCCAGATTACGCCTGTCGACCGTCACTGCCGGTTGCTCAATATGCACTTGAGTCACACCAGCACCACTAGCCCCAAGAGTCACACTAAGCGCGTTTAGAATCATCTTTCACAGGAACCACTAATATCTCAAATTACCCATTAGCTACATTCTGCATCATTCGACTCATTTATCGCTTTGATATCAGTGGTCACGGGAATCTCATACGTATAACCATAGGGCGCTGAACTGCATAAACGCCAGAGACACGCTGACCCCAGCCGCCACTTTTGTCACGGAAATTATCAGGAATATTAAATTTACTCAGAGAATGCATTTATTATCGTTAGCCCGGCTGATTAACTCTTTTCTCAGCTGTATGGTGAGCATCACAGGTCAATCACAGAACTTTCGAAACTTGCACACCATTGAGCGCACGGACATCAGGTCCGCCACCTGAAAAGAGGATCGACATGAGCACTCGACAGCTCACTACCGCGGTCATCGCGTCCGGTGCGCTGACCGCCGCACAGCTCGTGTGGACGCCGATAGCGGGCGCCGAACCCAACTGGGATGCGATGGCTCAGTGCGAATCCGGCGGCAACTGGCAGGCGAACACGGGCAACGGCTTCTACGGCGGGCTGCAGTTCAGCCCCGCGACGTGGAAGGCCAATGGCGGCATCGGCTCACCCCAGGATGCACCTCGCGTCGAGCAGATCCGGGTAGCGCGAAATGTCTTGCGTACTCAGGGAATTGACGCATGGCCAGTGTGCGGCGCCCCAGCCGGGCAGGCCGGCGGCGCGTGCCGTGGCATCATCCAATTCATCCCGATCGCCAACATGCCGATGCTGTGCCGGTCGATCATGGCCGTCTTGACGCCGGCGCATACCTGACGTCTGCCGTGTTTACCGGGTGAGCAGCGCCAGTTCCTGGGGCGTGACCAGTCGCTCGTGTTCAGCCGGGTAGTCGGGGTTGTCCGAACTTCCCGGGACGTACCCGTCGTGCTTGACCAACCGGGCTGCGAACTGCACGACAAGGCGCTCCAGCTTGATGGCTGCCGTCATGGTCCAACTCCCAACCGCTGACCGATGTGCGCTAGCGCACTTACTTCACTCTGGACACACTGGTATACCCAAGTCACATTTGGAACACGGGTCCGTCACATCTCGCGCACTATGGCGCGCCGCTCGCGGCAGCTCCCATCCGGTGTGCGACCGTGCGCCGCCCTGCGCCACGCCGCCACCCAACCGTTGACCCCAACCCGCGACGGCATTAAGGTCCAGCGCGGAACAAATATTCGGTTTCACGTCACGCCCGCGGAGGTTGATTCATGCCAGGACGGCTCGAAGGCAAGGTTGCGTTCATCACCGGAGCCGCCCGAGGACAGGGCCGCGCCCACGCCATCGCGATGGCACGGGAAGGCGCCGACATCATCGCGGTCGACATCTGCCGCAACATCGAGTCGAACCCGTATCCCCTTGCCACGCCTGATGATTTGGCCGAAACCGAACGGTCGATCAAAGAACTGGGACGACGCGTGGTCGCCCGGGTCGCCGATGTCCGGGAGCGCCACGAACTCCGAGATGCGGTCGAGGCCGGGCTCGCCGATCTCGGTCGCATCGACATCGTCGTCGCCAACGCCGGCATCCTGCCGATGGCCATGGGCAAGCCCGATCCCATGCAGTTCGTCGACGCCTCCGACGTCGACTTGCTGGGCGTGATGAACACCGTCGCCGTGACCATCCCCCATCTGCCCGACGGCGCATCGATCATCGTCACCGGCTCGACGGCCGGCATGATCCGCGGCACCACCGACAACCCCAACATGGGCCCTGGCGGCGCGGGGTACGGGTGGAGCAAGCGCATCGTCATGGAGTACGTCGACGAGATGTGTCTGCACCTGGCACCGCGCATGATCCGCGTCAACGCCATCCACCCCACCAACTGCAACACCCACCTGCTGCAGAACGACGGGATGTACAGCATGTTCCGGCCCGACCTGACCCAGCAGGGCAAGAAGGCGACCCGCGAGGATGCCGAACCGCTGTTCACCTTGTTCCAGGCCATGCCCATCCCCTACGTCGAGCCGGAGGACATGGCCAATCTCGGTGTGTTCCTGGCGAGCGACGACAGCCGCTACATCACCGGCCAGCACATCCGGGTCGACGCCGGGTCACTGCTGAAATGGCCGAACGGCCCGGGACGCTGAGCGGTCGTGTCCGTTTCCTAGCCACCCAGTGATGCCAGGTAGCGGATCGCTCCGATACCCGGGAGGAAGAAGTAAGCGCCGCCTTTCAACGTGGTGAAAGCGGGAATTCCCTTGTGTACTTTACGAATCGGCCGCTTGGGGACGGTGAAGTCCAAGGCCCCGTCCTGGGTACCGCAGATGGGGTCATGCTCATTGCCGAGTTCGTGGAACTCTTTGTCGTTGATCCAGACGTTCTGCGCGAACTCGAACTGGCGCACCAGGTCGGCGCAGATGATGAAGGCTGCGATGCCGCGATCCACCCCGTCGTCAGGGGCGCCCTCGGGAAGCGCAGGGCCGTAAGTTGCGCCACGACGGATCATCCGGCGCCGGTTCATGTAGTGCGCGGTGTCGCGTGGATTCAACCGCCGGGTATGGGCACCCAGCGGGCACGCGTAGCCGAAGGGATCTTCGTTCTTGTAGTTGAAGTCGTTGTTGCGCATGGGATCTGCCCCCAATTCAGGGTCGTCCGCAGTGGGCGCGAGGACCAGCGGGGCTCCGCTGCGCCAACGCCCCATGAACTTGGCCGCCAGCAATTCTTCATCGTCAGGGCTGTCGGAGTTCTCCCGCAGATATTCCCGGAACACCGCGACGTGCTCTTCGAGCCTGCGGTAGGCCATGTAACTGCCGTTGCGCGACAACACCTCCGGTTGTGGAAGGTCCATCACCGGACCGTTCTCGTCGTCGTAACCAAGGATGAATTCTCCTGGCTCCAACGGGTCGCCCGAACCCGGCGTCGGCTCTTCTCCGGACCCCTTCATCACAGGCTGGGACAGCCGGTCCCGGAATCCGAAGTGGTCGTGGGCGTAGTTGAACGGCGGTGTTGCATTGAGATCCAGATACGACAGACTGCGCACACCGTCGGTGCGGGCGAGCAGATCATCATGCGCCGCAATGGCCTTCGCATTCTGTTCATCTGTACGGGAGAACAGGATGGCAATGGCGTGCAAGTCGTCCCCGGCCAGGCCGCCCACCCAGTGCTCTGGAGCCGCCGAGCCCACGTCGCCCAGGATGCTGGCCCGAGACGCCATGCCTTCCCTGAACTCAGCCGGGAACGTCGCCAACGACTCTTCGGACACACCGAGCGCGCGCAGGCCGGTGAAGGTGAATGCCAATGTCACCCAGCGCGCCGACTCGTCCATCGTGGCCTGCGCGTCGGCAGCCGACTGAACCTTGTCTTCCAGTTCCGACAACCACGCCCGGCCGCCTTCGGCAGTGTCGAAGGTCAGGAATTCGTATCGCCCGGTCAACGCCGGGGTACGCGTCAACAGGATGTGCTGGATATCGTCGAACTCAAGCATCACTGCATCTGATCGAGCATCGTCGAGAACGCATCCTTGAGCCGCAGCGCCTTCTTGATCTCGTCGGACGTGACGTACGGGTACTCGCCGTATTCGAGGAAGCTCGGCTGCTGGTGATCACGGACGAACTTGATGAAGGCGTCTGGATTGGTGGCCCAATCCTCCGGAAAACCTTCGAGATTGGTAAACACCGTGGTGACACCGGTCGCGCCGAACAACGCAATGGCGTCTTCGGTGTACTTGTCGAAATCGGTGTCGAAGATGCCCATGTACTGAAAATGCAGGCCGGATCCGACGTCGAAGAGGTTCCACCGCAGGTAGTGAAGGCGCAACGGAGCCAAGGCTTCCGGGCTCGCCTTGATGGTTTCCTCGATGGTCTTGCCATAGGCGCGAACAGCCTCTTCGCGGCCCTCTTTCACTTTCGCGATGATCGAGAATCCGTAGCATGCCGGAGTCTTCGGAAACACCGGCCCATAGCGGCCCCGCTCTTCGACGAAATACCCCTCCTTGGGGAGCGCCATGGCTGCCGGCTTGGTCCAGTCTTGTTTGTTCTCACCCATGTTGACCCCTCGGACGTTGCTGCGGATGGCTGGACATTAACACCGGCCGCCCCCTGCGCTCGGGCTTTGCGACAAGCGCCCGCCAAGAATTAACAGGCCCGATCATCAACACCTGCCTCAAGGCCGAAAAGGCTGAACTATGCTCTGCGCACACCGGATTACGTCCCTCGGCAGTTTGTCGATCAGGACGGACCGGCAGTTCGAAAGGAGCAGCCATGCGACTACGACAGCGCGCCGTGTGTCTCGGGCTTTTGCTGACGCTCGTACCCGTGGGGATCGAGACCGCGTCCCCGGCATCCGCGGACTGCACCAACGCCGGGAACGCCACGGTGTGCGCTCAAGGTGAGACTCGCGGCGGCGGCCCCACGCCACCAAATGCAACCTCCTACCCGTCGTACTGCGCCGACCCCTGGTACTGCGATGACGGCTGGGGCGTGGACTTCTACGTACCCATCAGGCCCATTCGCCCTGGCGGCGGGGGTGGGGGTGGAGGTGGTGGCCCGGTCATCAATCCGCGCCGCTGAACCCCGTCCATCAGACAACCAACAACAGGAGCCTCACGTGAAAATCCGCAGCTTCATCGGAGCCGGTCTGATCGCCGGTACAGCGCTCGTCGGTACCGCAACGACTGCAGTGGCCGACGAACAGAACTGCACCGCCGGCAACCTCGCCGGAGTCATGTCCGGGGTCAATGCCGGGATGTCCGCATACCTGCTTACCCATCCCGAGGTCAACGACTTCTTCACCAGCCTCAAAGGCAAGTCCCGCGACGAGATGCGCACTGCGGTAAGTAATTACCTCAACGCGAATCCCGCAGTGAACGCCGACATCCAGGGCATCCGCCAACCCGCGGCCGACTTCCGGAGTCGTTGCGATGCACCGCTGCCTGACGGTGCGCTGAACTGACGCGACGCGGCCATACCGGATCAGCAAACGTCGTAACCGCTTATGCCACAAGCGGTGTCGGCGAAATGCCCTGTCGGGATCCGGCAATTCGGTTATGGTGAGCCGTCGGCCGCGCCGCGGCCCTCGCACATGTTGGCGAGGATCTCGCCGGAAAGGAGCCAGGGCCTGATGAAGACACCCATCGGGAAAGTCACCGGCGTGGTCGGCACCGGCGCATTGATACTCGCGGCTGTGGTCGGTTGCGGCGACAATTCGAAGTCTTCGCCGTCGTCGAGTTCATCGAGTTCGGCATCGAGCAGTGCCAGCTCATCCGAGTCCAGCACGGCGTCGAGTAGCGCGGCGGCCCAGCCGAGCGACTACAGCGGGCTGCTGATCAAAGACGCAGACATCACCGCCCCTGAGCCCTTCGTTGCCGACAAACCGCTGCTGAACCCGGGTGGCCATCCTGGCGTCGCTGTGGCATTCAAGAATGCCGACGGCAGCCACGTCATCGGCGACACCGTGATGGTGTTGGACACCGCCGACGCCGCAAGCGCTGCGCTCAAGGCGGCAGTCTCCCAGCTCGGCGAGTCGGTTACCGGTGCGCAACCCGCACCCACGCCGGTCGGCGCCAACGGAACATTGGCAACCGGTAAGTCGCCCGACGGCGCCAAATCGGTGACCATCCTGCTGTTCACCCAAGGTCGCGCGTTCGCCTCTCTCGAATTCGACGGTCCTCCCGGGGCCGACCCGCCACCTGACTTCGTCACCGACGTGGGCCAGAAGCAGGCTGCGGCAATCAAGGCCGGCCTACCTGGCTGAGCCGCGTCGCGTTCTGGCCGGAATCGGCTGGTTCCCACTACTTCAGCGAGTTCTGCGCGAAGTTGTCACCTGATGCTGGTCGGGCTGGCGCTTCCGTCTGGCTAATTGTGTTCGTCGTGACGCTGGAGCTGTTCAGCCAGACCGAATTTCCCGACCAGCATCACCCAGTCGGCGCCCGAAACCGCATATTGCGCGGGCTCGTCCTCCGTCTGCACATCGCCGCCCCACGAAAATCGTCGCGAGGTCCCCAGTGCACCTCCGACGTCGAGGCAGGCAATGGCGAGCCTCTGCATACCCGGAACACTCACCACCAGTTCGGGCGCCTTGGACAGGTACTCCATCTCCATGTCGCTCATCACGTTGTTGACCGACGGGTACCAGTGGCTGTACGGGTAGTGGTAGGTGGCCGGCATCGCGGTCACCGAAGCCCTCGGCGCCGAGGCGACAAGAGCGTTGGTGTTCGGGTCCATCACCCGGACGATGTCCGCATCGATCTCGACGGCCAGGTTCGATGCCGACCGGAGCAGCTTGTGTTGTTTTCGGACCGCCGACGGTGAAAGCGCTTGCACACGTTGTGGATTGGGAAACAGCATGAATCGGGTCGAGTCCGCGGGAGTCGGCGGGTTGACAGCCAGCCCGGCACGGCCGCCCACCACGGTCAGGAGTTGACCGAACTCTGCCGTCTGCAACCAAGCGTCGACGCCGGGAACTGCCGGCTCATCCAGTCGCGTTCCATCACCGACGCGGTAGTCTCGCCCGCCCAGCACGAATCGTCCTTGACCGCAATGTAAGTGAAGCGCCGTCCCCATCGCCCCGGCGCCCCATCCCCAAGGACCCAGCGTCAGATCACCGAATGCAAACACCTGTCGCCGACGCGTGCTCACCGTCAGCCCATCGTCCGCCACGCCGATGACAATCTCTTGTGCGTTGTGCCGCCGATAGCGCAGGCCCATCGCCGCCAGCACCAGCAGGAGAATGCCGAAGCCCGCACCCACTACGATCTCGGAGCCGGCCTTGGATTCGAGCGACACCGAATTCATCAGCGTCGGTAACACTTTCATCAGAACGGGTACCGCGAAGATGGCCGCGATCAGCACCGCTAGAAATCCGTACATCTGCCCGTAGGCGCGTTTGGGACTCCAGTCGGGCCCGACGCCCATGAGCCCCGGCTGCGCCACAAAGCGCAGCTCCTTGTCCACGTTCATCCGAAGTCGCTCCTACTCAACGCGACCGGCCCACGTCACGCGACGTGTGCCGGCCGCGACAGCCATTCCACCTGCCGTCGTGCGATCGTCGTCATTCTTCCTCTCGACACCCCGCGGCAGGTTAAGCGTCAATAGATTGCCAGCAAGCGCCAAGCGTGCTGGCAGACTGGGCTTTTCTTCTCCATCATCTTTGCCACAATGCCTACCATCAGGCGCAGGAGGTGTTGGTCCGTGCTTTTCGGGATGTTGGTGACTGCCAGGGTCACATGGCGCTGCCGATTACCGGGAAGATCGTCTCCAGCCCTTGCCGCCCCTTGAGCTGCACCTGTTCGGCTGTGCCCCAGATGAACCGGCCTTCCAACGCCGTGCGACGCACCGCGTCGGTCACCAACACAGGCTGCCGACCTTCGCGCCCTGCCAACCCGGAGAGCCGGAAAGCGACATTGGTCGAATCGCCGATGACTGCCTCCACCGATCGCGTCATTGCCGCCATCGCGGCCATGCCCATCACCACCGCCCAGCCCATGCGAATCGGCACCCCGTGTTGGTCGCGCAGTGGCAGCTGTGGCGCCAATTGTTCGACGCGCTTGTTGGCGGCCAACGCAAATTCGATCGCCAACTGGACAGCATCCGGATTGGTTCGCACTTCCCACACGGCATACAACGCGTCGCCGGCATAGTGATTCAGCGTCCCCTGGTGCGCCCGCAAGACACGGCCGAGTTCCTGCCAGAGGTGATTGAGGCTGGACGCGATCGCGTTCGGGTCGGTCCGCTCGGCGATCGTTGAATAGTTGACGACGTCACCGACCACCATCAACATCGGACCGCTGTCGATGCGCGCCTTCGTGAGTCCGGCGTCGGTTCCCGCCGTAGATTGGAACTGTTCGGAGTGAAACCTCAACGTGAGGTCACCGATACAGATCTCGTCACCGGACTTGATGGGCATCGGAACAGCCCGCTCCAACCGCAGGCCGTTGAGTCTGGTGCCGTTGGTGCTGGTGTCGATGACGAACGCCCGTGCGGTCGCGGGGTCCAGACGGACTTCCAGGTGGTTGCGGGAAATCTGGGGATCATCGATGACCAGCCGATGCGCCGGGCTGATGCCTGCGCACTCACGGCCCAGGAACAGCTGACCCAGAATCGGCACCCGGTGCTCCTGCCCGGCGGCACCCGTGCCTGTCAGATAACCCAGTGGCTCTACGGGCTGCTGTTCGGGCACGCTAACAATCTAGATTCGTTCATCGCAGCAGGTCGGCAAACGACCAACGCACACTTCTGCGACCGTTCTCGTGGTCGGATGAACGGTCGCAGAAGTGTGCGTTGGCGGGTTGGCGCTGTCGACGGTTCGGTGGGCGAACCGCCGGTCACTGGCTAGCGCGTCTTACCGGCGCCGCCGCCCGAGCCGTGCATGTAGATGGGTCCGCCACGCAGATCGGCCGCTTGCTCCTCGGTCGGCGCCAGATCCTCGGCGAGCGGTGCAGTTGCCGCGGTGCCGGCGGCTTGGGTCTCTTGGTCTTTGTGATCAGTCATTTTGTCGTTCCTTTCAGAGGTCGCCCCGGTGCGGGCTTTGCGGTCTACAGAGTGCGCCGGACTTCTTGGCGAATTCTTGCGACGCAGCTCAGCACCTAAAAAGTATGCGCTGACCTGCGAGGCTTCGACAGCCGAAATAGCTGTGAGCACCGGGCGAAAAACCGGACTGAGTAGGGCGGGCGGGGCTCGAACCCGCGACCTAGGGATTATGAGTCCCCAGCTCTGACCAACTGAGCTACCGCCCCTCGCGAAGATCGCGGCCACTATGGTCGCACGCCCGCTGGGCGAGGCCAGAATGGGCACCCGCCAGTGACGCGGCATCATCGCGATGGGCAGCCGATGTCGAGGCGGCGCCGGTGCCTGTAACCCCTTGATGGGCAATCGAACTGCCCTGCAGCATGTTGGACTGGACACGGGTCCTCCGCCATCGCGGCGGGATAGGCTGCCCGCATGGGACAGGCAGGTCTCGACGTCAGCGTTCTCGGGCCCCTCCAGGTCAGCGTGACCGGGGAGCCGGTTGCCCTCGGCGCAGCCAAGCAGCGCGCGGTTTTCGCGATGCTCGTCATCAATCGCAACCGGGCGATCAGCGCCGACTCCCTGATCGATGCCGTCTGGGGTGAGGATCCGATCCCTGCCGCCCGGTCCAGCGTGCAGGCCTACATCTCCAACCTGCGTCGGCTCCTCGCCGGCGCCACCGATGATCCGCGTACTGTGCTGGCCAGCGCACCGCCAGGCTATCGGCTGCACCTTGCCGATCCCGACTACGACCTGGGACGCTTCAAGCTCGCGATGAATGCTGCGCTGCAAGCTTGTGCCGCAGGACAATTCGAAACCGCAACCGCGGATCTGACGACTGCCCTGTCGCAATGGCGCGGTCCGGCCTTGGACGATCTGCGTGGCTACGCGTTCGTCGACGCGTTCACCTCGGCCTTGACAGAAGAGAAACTGTCGGCACACGGCGCCCGTGCGGAATCTGAAATTGCCTGTGGCCGAGCCTATTCGGTGATCGGCGAACTGGAGACGCTGGTTGCCGAGCATCCGTACCGCGAACCACTGTGGGCCCAGCTCATGAGCGCCTATTACGTAACCGAACGCCAATCCGACGCGTTGCACTGCTACCAACGCCTCAAGACGACACTCGCCGACGACCTGGGCATCGACCCCGGCCCGACAATCAACGCCCTCCACGGCCGCATCCTGCGTCAGGAACCGCTCGACATCAAGCGGGTCGCCCAGGCCACCGCAACGCGCACGCTCGTCAGAATCGCTTCTGGACTCGACCTGAGCCAGCATGTTCAGTCCGCCGGTTTACGTTATGCCAGTGGACAATTCGTTCCACTGCAACAGTCTGTCACCCGAATCGGCCGACTCGCCGACAACGATGTCGTCCTCGGCGATGCTGCGGTCAGCCGGAATCACGCCGTCATCATCAACACCGGAACAGGGTTCGTCATCACCGACCAGCGTTCGGCCAATGGCATCGAAGTCAATGGCACGCGTGTCGCGAACAGCGCGACCCTCGTCGACGGCGACCACATCCGGATCGGTGATCACGAGTTCACCATAGAAATCAGTTCACACTGAGCCAGTCCCGGACCGAGGTAGCAATGATGGCCAAACCGATGGTGCCGCAGGAGTATTCATACGAAGGTAGCCGCTTCGCGGCGTTCGCGTCGGCGCCCACAACCAAGCAGATGATGCGATACACCTATCTGTTCGTGTTCGGCGCCATGGCATCGATCGCAGTGATCAACATGCTGCTCTACCTGGTGGCCTCCCTGACAGATGCCATGGGAGTCATCAAGATCGGCTCCGCACTGGTGTTTTTCGCCTTCTTGTTCGCTGCCATGCCCAGCTATGCCGCATTTCAGCGGCGGCTCAATCGGCCGAAACTCGTGCTCATCGACGTGCGAGAGGACGGCATCACCGTGAGCATCCGGCCCCGCGAGGTTTTCGCGTTCGACGCCGTGCACGTGGGCGATTGGGTACTCGAGGGGTACCGGGGCGTCAACAAGGGAACGGCACTTCACTTCGGCAGCGGTCGGCGCCGTTTCATCCTCGGCGGACGCGATCACCGGGCCGAAACAGGCACGGAAACCGAGCCCGTCGATGCTGTCGACGCGTGGCTGTGGGCCGGCGACTTCGGCGCATTCCTCACCATGATCAGCCGTCACACTGCGCTCGATGTCCGCCTTCCCCCGCCGGGACGAACGATTCGGTGCCTGTTGGCGCCCAACCCGGTGAGGCTGTACTCGTCGTCGGTGAAACTCGGTTCCGGGGCGCCGCGAACCGGTCTGGCGATCGACATCGACGGTGACGTGGTCTCGATGGGAAATACGACGGTCACGGCCACCGCCGCGTCGCACACGCGGTCAGTGGCCCGCATGGGCGTACTCACGACAGCTGTTCTGGTTGTGCCCGTTACCGATTCAGCTCCGTTGACCATCACCTGCCCAGATTGGGCCGGCCCGCCCCAGGCGACGTTGTTCGGGCGCACCAAGGTCGACTACCGGTTCGCCTGGCGCGGCGAGGTACCTCAGACAGACGAGCCGGAGTTCGTTGTTGCCGATGCCGATTGGCTCGTTCTCGTGAACAAGCTCGGCCTGGCCGATCGACTCGTGGATCGAGCCAAGGACGGTGCAACCGAACCAGCGGCCCCCGACATCCCACTTGCCCGCCCACGACGACGGCTCTGGGTTTTCGGCGTCGCCATCGCCGCACTGATGTTGGTGGCACCGGTGTTGATGTCCGTCGCAGGCCGGATCCAGGGCGGTCACCAGAACAAGACCGAACGGCTGCTGGCAGACAAAGAGCGTCCGTACATGCTGCCGTTCAACGGGTTACGTGTCCCCCACGGAGTAGCGGTGGATGCGAAGGGCAGCGTCTACGTCATCGACGGCCACACCGATGAGGTACTGAAACTGGCGCCCGGCCACACCAGCCAAACCGTGCTGCCGTTCACCGGCCTTGATCTCTGCGACAACGACATCGACGCATCGATCGACGGCATCGCTGTGGACGGCGCCGGCGACGTATTCATCACGGACAGTTGCCATCAGCGCGTGTTGAAGCTGGCCGCGGGCTCGAATACGCCAATCGAGCTGCCGTTCAACCTGCTTGACACCCCGCACGGCATCGCAGCGGACACCGCGGGGACCGTGTACGTCGTGGAGTATTCGCACGGGCGCATCTGGAAACTGCCGGCCGGAGCGAGCAAGCCGATCGAGCTGACCAAGGCCGGTCGTAACGGGGCCACCGGCAGCATTGCGGTCGACACTGCCGGCGACGTGTACGCAAGTTGCAGCCGCGGACGCAGCCGCGACAGCTGCCTGGCGGTGCTGGCGCATGGGTCTGACACCTGGACCACGTTGCCGTCGGTCAAGGACAACTCCGGAGACACGCTGAGCACCGGCGAGCAGGATGTGGCGGTCGACTCGGCGGGCAACGTCTACATGATCGCATCCCGCACGGTGATGAAACTTGCTGCCGGGTCGACGAATTGGAGCCCGCTGCCCGGAACCCATCAGTTGATCGATCCGCTGGGTCTGGCTGTCGATCCCAGCGGCGTGAACGTCTACGTCACCGATCACACAGGATCACGGGCCCGGGAAACCATATTCGGGAAATGGAAGGTCGGCGACGACGACGCATACGGGTTCGTCCTCAAACTCCCGACACACTGACTCGGGGAACTACAGCGCGCACTGCCACGCCGGACCGGAAACCACGATGGGGCCGATGCAAACCGCGCCGTGCGGTGCGCCCGGGGCAGGCGCAGGAGCCGGCGCCCACGCGTGGAAGGTACCGGTGTCGTCGTCGAGGATGCCGCCGCTGCCGTTGGGTCCTGGCGCGTACTCGTAGTGGTGGCAGATGTTCCGGTCGAATCCCGGCCATGGATCTGCCGCCAAGTAACCCTGGCCGGGGCAGTAAGTGGTGGCGTTCGCGGTCCCCGCGGTGACGACCGTCGCCACGCCCAGACCCGCCGATACCACTGCGCTCGCAGCCAATCCGGCAACAATGCGATTCATCTTCAGCCCTCTCTTCGCCTACAGCCGTTCATGACTGGTGGCTAGAGGATGCGATGACGCCCTTGGGAAATTCTTGCGGTGCCGCCGGTCGGAGATCGGACATTCAGCCGACGCTGAACGACTCCTTGGACAACCTGAACGAATGGCCGGTGGTCGAATCCGTACAGGTCATGCCGGTCGGTTGGTTGTCACAATTGATCGCACCTGCCACCAGATGATGGGTGTACGGCAACGTGGGCAGCCCCGGCACGAAGCCCGTGTCCGTGTGGCACCGAATATCGACCGGCTTGCCCTGCTCCAGAATGAATCGGTCACCGCCGCCCTGCGGGCACTGCTTCGCGGCCCAGGCATGGTCCCGGATTTCGCACACCGCGGTACCGTTGGCGCCGTTGGACACCACGTCGCACATGATGTTTCCCGACGGCGTGACGTATTTGCCACTCGTGCTTTGGTTTTCCTCACCCTGCGTCGGCATCGGGTCGAGCATCACGACGTGATCGCCCTGCCACTGAAATCGCACCGGGTCGGTGGCCGCAGGTGCGCACGCGGTGCACTCGCCGGGGGTGTCGTAGTCGAGGACGACGGTGTCATCGGTGGTGCGCTGGTCATCGAAACGGGTGAAACCCCGTGGCTCAAGGGTCGCGGTTCCGAGGTATTCACCGCGATGGAACATCATCGCCGTCCGGGGCGAACTACCCGTCCCACGCTCGATGCTGACAATCGCCACCGACAGGGTGGCACACGGGTTGTAGTTGCCTGCAAAAGGTTTCGTATCCCACTTCCAGCCGTGCGACTCCGGAGGTAGCGAACCGGCCGCCTTGACCACCGCGTCCGCCGACAGGTTCACCCCACAGTTCTGCGCAGGAACAACGGTCACCGGCGCGGTCACGCTCGGGGCGCCTGACGGCCCCGCCGCAGAGGGCGTGACGGTCACCGTCGATGTGACAGCTGGGTTTGTTGCGTGACTACACGCGGTCAGCAGCAGCGCTCCTGCCAGCGCGATGGCTCGATGGATTACGGCAGTCATCAGATCGCCCCTATCCCAATCATTCTGAGGACTTGTTCGCTCGACGTTCGTCGCCGTACGGGGCTTCTATCGCCGCTGCTGTGCGGATTGTTTCACGGACGCGGAATCACTGCGGTATTTCCACCACCAGCACATGGTGGAACACTTTTCGGAATGAACTCCGAGGACGAGAAGCGCCGATTCATCGCGCACCCGCCGCCCCTCGGCTCCAAAACGGTATCGGCCATGATCGACCCCGAGTCGGGACAGTTTCACCTGACGGCGCGGTATCTGGCCTGGGTCGCGGCGTCGGCAGTGATCATCTACGGCGGCCTTTATCTACTCCAGCGCATCAACACATCAGCCACCCGTTCGGCGATCGGCACCGGCGTGGTCCTGGTCCTCGTATTCGGATTCACCGCCGGGCTGACATGGTCCGCCCGGCGCCCGATTCGACTGTCGGTAGGCACCGAAGTTCTGTCGGTCGGCAAGGACCCGAAGACGTTTTCATTCAGCCACGCGCAGCTCGGCCTGTGGGCAACGGGCCAGAAGACGATGGGCACGGCACTGCATCTGACGTCCGGCGACGGCGTGTGCGTCATCGGTGGGCGCGATCACCGCGTAGGGGCCGGAACCCGGTTGGATGCGCCACGTACCAACCATGTCGACGTGTGGTTGTGGGACTCCGATTTCGACGCGCTCCTCGGTATCGTCCTCGAACGAGAGCCCCTTCAGGTCCGTCGAGTTGCCTCGGACGATCCAGTTCGCTGTCTGCTGTTTCCCAACGTTGAATTGGCCGCGGGCGCTCACCATGCCTTCGCATTCGGTAAACGAGCGCGGCTACGGAAGTCAGCAGGGCAGCCTCAGATTGCCATGGACCTTGGAGCAAAACAGATCTCGCTGGTCTCGGCAAACGACAACGCTCTCATCGCATCGGCCGCCCTGGAGGATAGCGTCCCGGGGAGTGGTGGACTTCGGATCTGGCGTGGTTCACGCGTTGTGA
>ERZ650309.382-NODE-382-length-22093-cov-5.856702_pt1 | contig 22093 bp, 15 predicted proteins | sample MGYA00376245_ERZ650309 | MGnify/ENA primary metagenome ERZ650309 (study PRJEB26733, sample SAMN07839294) | wastewater metagenome | biome: urban; feature: wastewater treatment plant; material: waste water | place: USA: North Carolina | collected 2016-04-26 ...
TATACAGAACCTTGTCCATCAGACAAGTCATATCCAAGATTAATATTTGCTTTTAATTCTGGCAAAAAGTGAAATTTATAGGCTGCCTGAATATTGCCAATAAAACGCACAGGGTTGCTTTTATCCACTCTTTGGTTTAAAAGCCCTACAGGATTTCTACCTGCAAGGTTAACAAGCCCCGTAGTAGTAGATGGGTCAAGCCATTCAAAAAAGCCACCAAATCTCTCTGTTTTTTCAGTTGCCATTACAGGTTGAGTAGGATCGAAACTTACTGCACCGCCAATAGCTCCCTGATCTGCAAACATGTTTTTTTGCAAAGTGCCTTTCAGGTTGAAATCTATTTTCAAGTGATTTTCAAACAAGCTGGGGTTCACAACAAGTGCTGCCGATATCCGTTCCAGTTTGTCAGTAAGCAGCACACCCTGCTGATTGGCGTAACCTAAGGACACCCTGTAAGGCAGTTTTTTTATTCCCCCGCTGATGCTTATATTATTGTCTGTTGAGAATGCAGTTTGATAAATTTCATCCTGCCAGTCGGTATTGGCAGATCCAAGCATTGCTATTTGTGCAGGTGAGCCTTTTTCATTTACAACAGCTCTGAACTGGTCAGCAGTGAGTACATCCACTTTTTGTGCTATGGTTGATACCGAATTGTTGGTAGAAAAATTTATTCTCAATTTTCCTCCTGTGCCTTTTTTTGTGGTAACAAGTATGACACCATTGGCTGCACGGGTGCCATAGATTGCCGCAGCAGAAGCATCTTTTAAAACCGTAAAAGATTCAATATCGTTGGGGTTGATAAAACCCAACGGATTGGCAGAGCCGGAAACCGCACCATTGTCAACAGGTATTCCGTCAATTACAATCAATGGGTCATTGCTTGCCCTTAGAGATGAGCCACCCCTTATGCGAATGGTGCTGCCTGCTCCGGGTCTGCCACCGTTGGATGTAATGGACACACCGGGAAGTTTACCGGCAATCAACTGTTCCGGAGTTGAGATTTGTCCTTTTTGAAAATCTTTTGATGAAACGGTGGCTACAGCGCCAGTCAAATCTTTTTTCCGGGAGCTGCCATAACCTATAACAACTACCTCATTAAGGTTTGCAGTAATGCTTAGAAGTGAAATTTTTACAAAAGAGCTGCTACTTACAATCAACTCGGATGATTTGTAACCAACACAAGAAATCAAGAGCACATCTTTTTTGGTTGCATTGATGTAAAACTTACCAAGTGAATCTGCCTTAACACCTCCAGATTTGTTTTTAATTGTAATAGAAGCATCTGCTAAAGGTTTACCAAATTCATCTGATATGGTACCAGATATAAGTATTTCTTGGGCAGAAACCAGAATACCAGATAGCAAGAAAAACAGCATGGGTATTATGATTTTTAAAAGATTTTTCATACAACAATTTTTGTGCTTTTATGTGAGTAGTTGAGAATACCTCAGAAGGGTGTAAAAGTATCAGGCTAACCCTCCAGGGGCTTATCTATGCTGTTTTTCCTTTTATCTCAATCGTCAAAACTTGGCAGATGAAGCTAATAAATACATTTATGTAGGTATCTTTATTCGGATTTTAAAAACCATAGATGATTGCTTTTGAATACCTTAAGGAAAAAATGAAGTTGCTCACAAGGAATATCTTTTTTTTATTCATCATTATTATTCCCAAAAATTCAATTTGCCAGCAACCCGATCTGGCGTTCAAAAAAATTGGAGAAAGTTACGGGCTGTCCAATAGTACCATTGAGTGCATTTTTCAGGATAATAGAGGTTTTATTTGGTTTGGTACTCGTGATGGTCTAAACCGATTTGATGGAAGTAGGATGGAAGTTTTTAAACCTCAGAAAAAAAATGAAAGCAGTTTGACTGATGGATATATTACCTGTCTTTATGAAGACAGTTATCATTATATATGGGTAGGAACTCGGAATGGACTAAACAGGTTTGACCCTCATAAAAAAAAGTTTGAGCAATTTAAAAGCAAGCCTGATGATAAAAATTCCGTCAGCAATAACTCCATAACTTCAATTACTGGTGATGAAAATGGTTTCGTTTGGATAGGTACCGCAGGTGGTGGTATAAACCAATACAATCCTTCACAAAATAGCTTTAGGAATATTAATACTCAGAACACTGTTTTGCTTGTTAGCAATTTTATAACCTGCCTGTATAAAGATGCTCATCAAAATTTTTGGATAGGCACAGAAAAAGGTTTACAGCAACTAATTTCTGAAACTGGTTCAGTCAAAAATTTGGAACTACTTGGTTACAGTCAAAGTCATATACCAGACTCTGTTTCTGTAAGTGCAATTAATGAGGACAGAAATGGCAACATGGTAATAGGTACTAGTAATCGGGGCTTATTTATCTATAACAGGCAAATGGGTTCAGTGAAACATTACCTCCATAATGATGCTGATGCTTTTTCATTAGCAACAAACCTTGTAAGAAGTATTTGTGTGGGTAAAAATGGCAGCGTTTGGGTAGGTACTGTTAATGGCGGGCTTAATTTATTTGACCCGATTGCTGAAAAATTTTTTAACTATCAAAATGAGCCTGCTGACCCGGCAAGTCTTTCTCAAAGAACTGTTTCTGCATTATTTGAAGACAACCAAGGCAACTTATGGGTGGGTACACATCGAGGCGGAGTTAATCTTTTAATTCGAGATAGAAGGTTTCGGCTTTATCGACAGTATCCTAATAAAAACAGTTTAAGTTATAATGATGTAAGGGGTTTTTGTGAAGACAGCAAGGGTAACATTTGGATTGGTACCGATGGAGGTGGGTTAAATCTTTTTGAGAGAAAGACGGGCAAGTTCACACATTTTAAAAACCAAATTAAAGATGAGAGAAGTTTAAGTTCCAATGAAGTATTGAGTATAGCAGAAGATAGTGATGGTCTGCTTTGGGTGGGTACTTGGGGTGGCGGTTTATGTTTGTATAATAGTGAACAAAAAAATTTCAAAAGATTCCAAAAACAAAATGATAAAACTGCTTCATTAAGTTCAGACTTCATTCAAAAAATTTTTGAAGACAGCAAAAAAAATTTATGGATAGCCACTTACTTCGGTGGTTTGAATTTGTTTGATAAAAATAAAAATATATTCACAAGAGTAGTGCATAGCAAAAGTGGGCGGTCAATGCTGAATGGAAATAATATTATTTCAATTTGTGAAGATAAAACAGGCAATTTATGGATTGGTACTGACGATGCAGGTCTAAACAAACTGAATATTTCCACTGGTGAATTTGAACATTTTTTCAACGAAAATGAGAAGAAACCTGATTTGCGGGTACTGTTCACAGACAGTAAAGGGAGGCTTTGGGTTGGTCAAGAAGGCTTGTATCTATATAGCCTATCTGAGAATAAATTTTATCCTTTTATTAATGCCGGAAGTTTAGAACAAGAGTTTATAAAAGGGATTACAGAAGATAAAATAGGGAATCTTTGGATATCCACTTCCAATGGCATTACACGGCTAAATCCGGAAACAAAATCTACAAGAAAGTATAATACAGTTGACGGTTTGCAGGGGCTTGAGTTTGAAGCAAATGCCTATCTCAAAACAAAAGATGGGGCAATGCTTTTTGGTGGACTTAATGGTTTTAATCTTTTTTATCCAGAAGATATTGTGCCCAACAATTATATACCACCAGTTTTTGTTACATCATTTATGATTGACAATAAGAAGGTGAATGTAGGCGCTGAAGATGGCATACTTTCAGAAGATATAAGCTTTGCAAAAAACATCAGCCTGTCACATCTTCAAGGCACTTTTTCTTTTGATTTTGCAGCATTGAATTATACAGCATCCGACAACAACCAGTTTCAATACAAGCTGGAAAACTGGGATGCCGGCTGGGTGAATGCAGGCAGTGAAAGAAAAGCCTCTTATATAAATGTAAACCCAGGCACTTATACGTTCACAGTTAAGGCATCCAATAATGACGGTGTATGGAATGAGAATGGCTATTCTGTAAAAATAACCATAAGACCTCCGTTTTGGCAAACATGGTGGTTCAGGGCATTGATGGCAGCCATTGCTGTGTCGGGGGCATATTACTTTTACAAAACAAGAAAGAAAATAGAACTTCAAAAACTCGAAGAAGAAAAAAGGGAAGAGATACACCAGATGCGTTTGCAGTTTTTTACAAACATTTCGCATGAGTTCCGTACACCACTCTCATTAATTGCCGGACCAGTTGAAAAACTACTGACAGAAAACCCCTCTGGTAAAAACAAACATACCTACCAGGTGATACAGCGCAATGCAAACAGGCTGCTACAGCTTATTAATGAGCTGATGGATTTTCGCAAGGCTGAATCCGGTGTATTGAAGCTGCAAGTGATGCCCGGTAGCCTGCCCGTTTTTTTGGAAGAAATGGCCGAAGAATTCAGTGAAGCAGCCACACAAAAAAATATCCAATTTAAAATTGCCAATCAGCATACTGTCGGCGAAATCTGGTTTGATAGGCAGGTTGTCGAAAAGATAATAGTTAACCTACTCAGCAATTCATTTAAATACACTCCGGCCAATGGCAAAATAACGCTGGATATTATAGATACTTTGTCTTTAAGAAAACCGATTTTTGAGAATGAACTGGCCATACCCAGTAACTACACCGCACACCAAATGATATACTTCTGTGTTACAGATAATGGCATTGGTGTTTCTAAAGAATCCATCAGTCATTTATTTGAAAGATACTACAGGGTTTCAGATATGCATCTGGGTTCGGGCATAGGGCTAGCTTTTGTAAAACACCTCACCCAACTGCACAAAGGCGTCATTCATGTGTACAGCGAAAGAAACAAAGGCACGGAAATAATTATTGGTATTCCATGCAGCAGGGAAGATTATACTGATGATGAAAAATGGCTTAGCAAAAATGAAACAACCACATCTTTAGAAAGTCTCAAAACATTTGTTGACGAAACAAAACAGGAAAACAAACCGGCTGTGTATGCGAACAGCATTTCTGCAAAGAAAAATTATTCCATACTGCTTACAGATGATAATGATGAACTAAGAAATTTTCTGAAAGATTCACTTGAAAATCAGTTTACAATTATAGAGGCTGCTGATGGAAATGCAGCATTTAAAATGACATTGGAAACATACCCTGATATAATCATTAGCGATATTATGATGCCCATTATGAACGGAAACGAATTTTGCTTACAAGTAAAAGCCAACCCCGAAACCTCACATATACCTTTTATCATGCTTACTGCAAAAACTGGTATAGCATCACAACTTGAAGGCACCGGAGCCGGGGCGGATTATTATTTTTCAAAGCCGGTGAGCATAGAGTTATTAAGCCTTACACTCAAAAACATTATAGCTCAAAAAAATAAATTACGTGAAAAATATCAACGGGATTATAATGCAGATGTAAAAGAGCTAGTAAATAATTCAAAAGAAAAGGAGTTTATAGAAGAGCTCATAAAAACCATTGAAAACAACCTACAAGAGCCAGAAATGGATATTGAGTTCTTGTGCAAAAAGATGGGCATGAGCCGCACAAAACTGTATAATAAAATTAAGAACATAACAGGTCAGGCTATCAGCGATTTTCTACGTACGGTACGCCTGCGTAAAGCAGCACAGTTACTGGCACAAAAAGATAGTAGCATTACAGAAGTCATGTACAGTGTGGGCATACAAACTCAATCATATTTTACAAGAGCTTTTAAAAATGAATTCGGAAAAACACCTTCGCAGTTTATAAATGAGCTGGAATCGAAAAAAAATAACTGACCATTTAAGCATAAAACCCTTGGGTTATGAACAAAATGCCAAGAGGTCATTTGATAAATTTGACCATATAATTTTAAAACAGGGTTTTATAGAACATGAAGCAAAAAACTGTTTGATATTGCTTAAAAATTAATTCTACATGAGGTACTAAAAGCTCTTAATTACCAGAGTTATTTTTCCAAAGTTGATTGAGTTCTTTATACTTCAAATATGTGCCCCATGCTGCCAACTTAGCGATGGTAAAACCCGATACACCATCCAGAAATCCTTTTCTTATGAAGTAATGAGAGATAAACTTGGTAGCCGGATTAACAATAAGTTGATACCAGTATGATTTTTTACCCTTATTAAAATATGCCTGTGCGGCTATGCTGCTGAAATATTTCGTTTGATCTATATGTTCTTTTTTTGAATAATAGCTATAATGCAAAATATCCCCCTTTAAAAAACCAACCATAGCATTTTTGTTTGTGAGTATATACTTATCATGTGGATTAGTACCTCCCCAGGCACCTTTTCTCTTATCAAATAAGCGCAGCTTTTTGTCAGGGTACCAACCACTATGTTTTATCCAGATACCACAATAGTTTGTTAACCGATTCACTTCATAACCAGCACAAATAAATTTTTCCTTGATATAGATTATAGATGCTCTGAGCTCATCACTCAAAGCCTCATCTGCATCTAATGATAAAACATAGTCAAAATTGCTTAAAGCTACTGCCCTATTTTTCTGTTCAATATGCCCATCAAAAATATGCTGGTGAAATCGTACAGGGTACTGTTTACAAATAAGCTCAGTATCATCAGTACTAAAAGAATCTAATACAATAATTTCATCCGCAACACCCTGCACAGATTTTAAACATCGCTCAATATTTTTCTGCTCATTGTAGGTAATGATTACGACAGATATCTTGATTGTTGTTTGCATACCAATGTAAAATTAATGGCTAATCCTTTAAAACACTTTGTTTACAAACAGCAAAGATTTTTGAGGAAGTATAAATAAATGTGTAATAAATACTGCTGGATATAACCATACTTTATTGCACCCGTGGCTTCCAGGGTATTTCAGGCACATTGAGTTGCATGCCAATATATCTTGCCAAAACAAATAAATAATCGCTCAACCTATTGATGTATTTTAAAACCAGATCATCTATATACAAATCTTCTTGCTGCATACGCACACAGCAGCGCTCTGCACGCCTGCACACAGTGCGGCATATATGTGCATAACTAATGGTGGTATGCCCTCCGGGCAAAATGAAAAATTTCATTGGTTCTAAAGATTCATTCATTGCATCTATAGCTTCTTCTAACAATACCACATCAGATTCTTTTAAATCGGGCATTTTCATTCTGGGTTCCTTTTCAGGATCACAGGCTAAAGAAGAACCTATTGTAAATAATCGATCTTGAATTTCTTTTAGTAATGTATTTGCAGTGCTATCATTAACTACATCGTTCAAAAGGCCAATAAATGAGTTGAGCTCATCAATGGTTCCATAGCTTTCTATTCTTAAATGGCTTTTTGGAACTTTTGTTCCACCTATTAATCCTGTTTTGCCCTTATCTCCGGTCTTAGTATAAATTTTTAAAGACATGTAGTGTTGTGTAAAATTTGTAACCTATAACATGAGCAAACATATTATACATCTGCTGTATGCAGGTAAACAAAAAAAAAGCGTTCTGGTTCTTTTGTAAAAATCAAACTGAAACTGCCACCATTTTTTTGAGTCCATCAGTTTCTACTAATCCATCCCTCAGGCGAATCACTCGTTTGGCAAATGCAGCTATATCTTCTTCATGTGTTACTAATACAACGGTATTGCCTGCTTCTTGTATTTTGCCAAATATTTCCATTACTTCTACAGATGTTTTACTATCTAAATTTCCTGTAGGTTCGTCTGCCAGTAGTAGTGAAGGGTTATTGACAATAGCCCGGGCAATGGCCACCCTTTGTATTTGTCCACCACTCATTTCATTTGGTTTGTGGTGACTTCTGTCTGCAAGGCCCACTTTGCTTAAAGCTTCATGTGCCCTTTCCATCCTCTCTTTTTTTGATGTGCCTGCATATATCAGCGGCAGGGCTACATTTTCAGCAGCACTCAGTCTGGGTAGTAAATTAAACTGTTGAAATACAAATCCAATTTCTTTATTCCTTACTTCGGCCAAATCATCGTCTGCCATTTGGCTTACATCCTGATTATTTAAAATATATTTTCCACTATTGGCAGTATCTAAGCAGCCGAGTATATTCATAAGCGTACTCTTACCGCTACCACTGGGGCCCATCAAAGCCACATATTCATTTTTGTGTATATCCAATGAAATACCTTTTAAAACTTCTAAACTATGGGTGCCCATAAAATAGGTTTTTCTGATGTTCTGTAATTGAATGATTGCGCTCATTATTATTCCGGTTTATGTATTACTTTTGGCAGTTTTACAAAACTTTGATTGTTAAGAGGTACATTGCGGAGAGCTTCCTCCTGTGTGAGTTCAGTACCTACTATATCTTTCCTTGCAATGTTGATGGCAGCAGTCAGATGAATAAGGGGCTCCACATTTGTAGTGTCCAACTCATTAAGTTTATCGGCAAAAGCAATCATGTTTTCAAGATCTGCTTTCATTGCTTCACGCTCCTCCCCTGTAAAATGCAATCTTGAAAGTTTTGAAAGATTATCAATCATCTGATCTGATACCTGCATACGAATTTAAATATGGCCAAATGTAAAATCTTTTTGAAAGCAGCTATCATGAAATATAACAACGGCCCAAATCCATGAAGTAGGGTTAGTGAGTTAATACTTAAAATTTATTCCTGACCGGGTTTCCATTTTTTTCTGTTTTGCTTTTTTTGACCAATTAACAACTTATCACTTTTTCTTTTTTGCAATACAGATTTAGGAGTTTTTGTGGCAATACGCATTTTTTTGGGTACTAATGCTTTTGATACTTTATCATTCATTTTTTGTATCAACTTTTGCTTATTACCCAGTTGACTTCTCTCCGTGCTGCATTTCATTAAAACACATTGGTCCATAGTAATATAAGTAGTAAGAGCAGTATTAATTTTTTCTTTTTGCGCTTCGCTCAATGATTTTGAATGCAGCCAAAACCACCTACCTTCCACCATTGTTTCTACTTTGTTTACGTTCTGACCGCCCTTGCCTCCACTCCTTGCGGTTTGGAAAATAATTTCATCGGATATATCTATCTTCATGCGTCAAAAATAGTGAACCATGCGTGCAGTTATTCAAAGGGTAAAGGAAGCATCCGTTTATATTGCTACTACAAGAAATGGTGCCATAAGGCATGGCTTGTTGATCTTTATAGGTATTGAAGATGCAGATACAGATATTGATATAGACTGGATGAGTAACAAAATTGTAAACATGCGTATATTCAATGATGATGCAGGTTTGATGAATCTATCCATAAAAGATATTGGCGGAGATATTTTGCTCATCAGTCAGTTTACCCTCTATGCACTTACTAAAAAAGGAAACAGACCTTCCTTTATTCAGGCTGCCAAACCCTTAATTGCCATACCCATTTATGAAAAGCTGATTCATGTTTTAGAAAAACAGTTAGGAAAGAAAATAGAAACTGGTGTTTTTGGAGCAGATATGCAGGTGAATCTTTTGAATGATGGACCTGTAACCATAGTTATAGATAGTAAGAGAAGGGAATAATACTTTGTAAACAAATAAAAAAGAGGCTGCTCTGTGGAGCAGCCTCTTTAAATTATACTTTGAATTTATTATTTGTTTACAACCACTTTATAGTTAGCTGTAAATCCTTCACCTTTTATTACAAGGTTATATACACCAGAACTTAAGCGGGATACATCTACTGGCAATGTAGCTCCAGTCATGATGTAAGAACCTAACTGCTGACCAGCTGTACTAATTAACTGTACAGAAAGGTTTTCTGTATTACCATCAATTTGTATAGTAAGTGTATTGCCTACTACAGGGTTTGGCAATAACTTGATTACTGGTTTCAAACTTGCAAAGTCTAATGATTCAACAGTACTATAAGTAGATTTACCATCTAAATCAACTTGCTTTATGCGGTAGCTGTTTTTTGCAATTGCAGGATTGAGGTCATCTGTTTGATAGAAACTTTCAATACCACTATTTCCTTTTGCTTTTACAGTACCTATAGCGGCATAAGTACGACCACCATCAGTAGATCTTTCAACAATAAATTTATCTGTATTGATTTCTTGTTTTGTACTCCATTTCAGTAAGGCTGTTTTACCTTGTTTTACAGCTGTAAACTTACCCCAAACTACAGGAAGTGGTGGTAAATCGTAAGCTGCAACCAGGTCTTTTATTTTACAATTGGAAGCACCTTGATTTGCACTATAGCCCATACCTCTTCTGGCAAATGCATTCCAAATGATAGCACTGTATCTACCTCCGTACAGCAATGTATCTGCCTTCAATAAACCATTTCTACAATCTATTAAACCAGGATTCTGATTAAGCTGACCATAACATTTTGTTAAATTCATACCTTTCATCACCAAATTCATAGAAATAATATTACCGGCTGCTTCTTTATCTGTATTATCAAAGAGTGATGGTGCAATGCCTTTCACTTGAATTAAGTCCCAAGTCATATCCCATAAGGTTGATGCCCATATTTCTCCTACAAGATAATTCATTGCAATTCTAGTTTGTAATTTCGTAGACTTTGGATAATCGCAACCACCCAAGATGCCATTATCAATATTGTCAAAAAAATCATTTTCAGCAATTGATGGTGTTTGTAAACTATCATAAGTCCATGGGTCGATACTTAAATCAGTAGAATAAAAATAACTTCTGATTGTAGAATATTCTTCAGAAGGGAAGCCAAAAGCATAAGCACCAATACTTCTTGCTTTTGCTCCATCTGTGGCTGTAGCTGTGGCCCAGTTTGTAGTGGACATTAAGGCATAATAATCACTCCAACCCTCTCCAGGCTGCTCACCACCAAGAAGGCAAGTTGCATTGGTACCCATTTGGCGGTTTGAAATGCCATGACCATATTCATGAGTATGTATGCTATTATCTAAGTTGCCATCTCTTTTTGGTATGTAATTCAGGTTAGCAAAGCAAGGTGTATTGGCATCTAACTCGGCCCTAACCTTTTCCCCATCTACCCATGTTATGAAAAAAGCGGGTATTGTTATTGTAGACTGCTCTGGGCCAGTACCTATCATGGTTGCCAAAGTATCGGAACCAACGTAATCATTTGCTACAATAACTCCAATTGCACCAGCGTTTTGGGCATTAATTACTTTTGTAACAAATGGGCATCTTTCTAAACCCTTTCCACCTCTATTTATAAAAGCAATTTTTCCAACAAGATTGCTTCCATTGTTACCCGGCCTACATGCCCAATGTCCAGTATTGTCTTCATCAGTATAATAAACCACATCACCTGATTTTGAACCCACTTGAGATAATTTATTATCTGCATCAAATGCATTTTCTGCTGTACGCATAAAGCCATCATTTTCAGCAGCAAGAGCAGGTGAAGCGACCCATTCTAAAGTACCAAAAATGGGAGTTCCGAATAGTCCTACCTGCATTCTTCCTTTTCCACCATCTGCAGGTGTGGAGAAATTAGCATTAAAAGCGGTGGCATCGTCACCACTGCTTTTCCCATCAAAGCCTTCAATCACCACATAGTCATTTTGTGCACCACCACGTCCTTGATTTGAAGCCTGAAAATTTCTATTCACTTCATCCATACCATAAGCATATACAAGATCATGCATATAATTTCCCCAATAGAATAGATTGGTTAACCCAAAATTTCTAGTTTGAAAATCTTCTATGGGATCTCCATCAAAATCAGGGTTTGGAACAAACTCCACTTCCGGTAATGATTTTGTAGATACAGGCGATGAGTTTGGTCCTGCAACATCATTTGAATCTAAATCATCATAGACAAATACATTATTTCCTCTTGTAATGTTGTAATCAACACTACCATCATTATTCCATTTTAAGGTAGAGGCATTGGCATTTACATTTTGATTCCAAGGATCTACAATTGTTGTAACAGCTCCCTTAAACGGACTGGACAATGTCACCAATTTGTATGTTCCTTTACTTATAGCAGCAGGAGCAGCCGGAATATCTGCACTGGCAGTCAATTCTGGGGCTTCATATACAATGGTTCTTGGTGCTTTCTTTACATCTTCCAAAGTTTCGTAGCGTGTATTATTTATTTTGCTAATCACAGATCCATTAGAAGCATCTACATGCATAACCCAATCTGCAGACCCCTCTTTCACTGGGAATCTTACATACCAACTCAGTTTTGCATCTTGATTAACATCGTCCACAACCCATACCAAACGTGCCTTTATATTATTTAAAGCAACACCACCATCGGCAAATTCAAACTCCATATTATCAGCAGATTGCTTTAGTGCTGCCACCATTGGAGTAGTGAATGTAACACCTAAATCTTTGGCTGCATTGTAAACGGCAGTTAGAGCAGATATTGTGGGTTTTACAGATTTAGTTTTCATGGTATTTTCCAAACCCAATACCCTGGAAGGATTGGCCATAAAAAGTTTATCATCTCTAAATGCCAAAACACCTTCAGCATTAGAAACATCCACACCATTAAAGGTTTGGATTACATAAATCATTGTAGCATTTGCCAGATAATCATAATAGGCATAGCTAACACGGAGGTTTTCTATGGAACCTTCTTTTAGGCCAAGTGCTGCGGCATTTTGCTGCACAAGGGATGCCGCTTTCTTGATGTCAACCGATTTATTTGTTTGTGCATAAACAGGCACACCGGCTAGCATACAGAAAAGAGCAAGGAGTGTAAAAATTCTGTACATCATTTTTTAGTTTTTAAACTTTGTTTTTTTGTAAAGTTCGCAAAATAATGCTTTTTATTTTCCAAAATTAATTGCAACCTTTTTTTGACCAATTAATTACTTAAATACATGCTTCAAGCTACCAAAAAATGTGATAGATTGTCAATTTTTATTTATGAAATCAAAAAATTTCTTGAATAACTTTTTTCAAATTGTGCTAAGGTCAAAAAAAATATTACTTAACACTCTTAATCATTAGTATTTTATTAAGATTATAAAAAGATTGCCCATTGGGCACGCTGAGCCCATTTTCCCCAATCTTTCATACTGGATTGTAGCTGATCTAATAATTGCTTCGAGGTAGTTTTCTTTCCTTTTGAAGGAGCTGCCATGTCTGCTGTAGTAGGTGCTGTAGTTTCAATTTTTGTAGCAAACCAGGTAGTGTGCAATCGGGGTATGGCTATGCCAAGTATCATACCCGGTAAATTATTAAATGATTCTGGACCACCACTGCAAAGAATTTGATCTGAATAAAATGCAAAAACAAATATACTATCCATGATGATAGTGGTGGCTTTTCTACATTCTATACCAGCTATTACCCTTGTATCATTTGTTATTTTCCATGGAGCCTTTCTAATACTGTCATCAATAATGAAATTATTTTCAAATACCTGCTTTTGGGATAATGTTTTTCCTTTGCTTATATCTGTAAATACCACATTTTCTGTGGCTGGTCCTTTCATCCAGTCGTTAACTTTCTGACCAGTATATTCTTTACCTGGGCGATATAATGTTTGAGAATCTGTGAAGGATAAGTTGAAATAAGAAATGGCATACTCAGGCGACATTTTTTTCATCTGGTCTATCCAAGCTGTATTTTGTGCATCTTCTCCATTCATTTGATCTTCTAAGCTTTTATATACATTTACTTTCTTTTCATACTCTATTTTTCCTGTTGCGATGAAAGCTTGTTGGCTATTGGCATTGAAGAAAAACAGCAGCGTACAAATGGTTAGGCAAATGATTTTATGTGTACTACGAATTTTGAAACTCATATAATATTTTTAAAATTTGAAGGGTAATTGTTTTCTTAATACTTATTTAGTTATGATAACATTTCCACCTGCGCCTGCCACTTCTGCAGCTGACTTTGAAAAGTTCCAAACAAAACTCAACATAAAATAACGGGTCAATACCTGATAGTTTTTTTCTTGAATGACGCTTGTATTAATAAATCTTTCATAACCTTGGTTTTGATTGAGCAAATCATAACCGGATATTTTTAGTAATGCTTTATCATTCTTAAGTAGTTTTCTTCCGATATAAGCATTGAACAAATACACATTATTATTTTGATCAAAGAGATTTGTACGCTGTCTGAGGTTGGCATCCAAACTGCTGTTTACTTCCATTTTCCAAGGTAGATAAACTGTAAGGCTAAGGTTATGATACTGGGTAATATAATTTGTAGCAAGTTCTTTATTAATGGAGGAAACCGAGTAATTATAATCTACTCCTCCATAATAATTGAAATTGTATTTCTTTTCTTTCTCTTTGCTAATGCCTCCGTTGAGTCCGATGGAATAGTTGTCTGTCGTATTTTTAAAACTATTAACGAATGTGTTGTATCTATTAAGATTCAGGTTTATACCGAGGTTCATATTTGCATTGATCTTGGTCAATTTTTTGAAGAATCCTATACCTGAATATCCTGAAAAATTTCCATTCGTATTGATGAATTGATAGACCATTCTACCGGTAGTATCAATGGTTTGATTAGAAACAATTGCATCTTCCGTTGCAGAAAAATTTCCATAAGCCCAAATACCTCTATTGCTCAGTACTTTAAAACTGTTATAATTGAAGTTGATATTATGTTTGAACTCTTGCTTAAGGAGAGGATTTCCTATTGTAATGCTGAGTGGGTTTGTATTATCTGCCAGAGGTTGTATTTGTTGAATAGTTGGTTGATTTGTAGTACCGTTATATCTAATATCAAATCTTGAGGTTTGGTTGAATTTGTAAGTAAACTGTGCTCTTGGAAATAAGTTGGTATATTTTCTGTTGAGTACAGTATCATTCAATTTATCATTCTGATCAAAATTGATAAAAGATACGTCTGAGCCTAAAGATGCAGTAATTTTTTTACCATTATATCTAAAAGCCAAACCTGTAGCATGAGCATCTGCATTAAACTTATAATGGCTGCTGAAAGTATCATTAAATGCTTCAAATTTTCCTGCATTGTCTTTATCAAATGAAAGACGCTCTGCATCACTTCTATAATTTTTGAATCCATAATTTAATTCAGCAAAAAGCTTAGTGGTGATGGGCTCGGTATAAGTAATTTTAGAATTGAATGCCGCTACTCTGGTATCGTTAGTTTTCTTTTGATCTGTAGTATCTGTACCAAAAAGCTGCCCTTTTGCAAAAAAAGAATTTGCTGCATACAAGAAGCCGGTAGATGTATTGTTATTCATTGTTTCTGTAAGACTAAGGGATAAGGTACGACCGGGTTTTCCAAACTTTTTTCTAACAATAATATTTGCTGAAAGATTATTATTATCTGCTTCTGTACTTGTGTTTCTTAAGCCATTGTTTACAGGAATATTATTGTCATCAAAAGAGCTACTGTTGAATGTACTAAATGTATTGCCCTGGCCAATATATCCATTGGCTTTTATTTTAATATTTAGGCTGCTGTCAACATTCCAATCATAGGTACCATTTAAGGAATGTCGTTGCCTGCTATTGAAGGTATAACCATTATCCTTTGTAAAAAAAGCACTATCCGGTAGTACAGATTGCACCAATGTATTTCCACTGCCGGTACTGCTGATTTTGTTGAAACGATAACTACCATTGAGGCTTTGCTTGTCTGCATTAAATTTATTAGAATAATTTAAACCGCCGCCCCAGCTTTTAGGAATGCCTTGACCATAATATCGATCATTACTCAACTCATCTTCCTCTCTATTAAAGAAAAAGAAACCGCCAAAATCTTCATCCATTTCAGGTGCATTTGATCCACCATACTGGCTATTTTCTTCCCAGTTAAGACCCGTCTTTCCTGTACTACTCATTATGCCATAGGCCGATAACTTTCTCTTGGATTTAAAGTCATTGATCATTGCGCTGTTATTCCAAGTATTGTTGGTACCAATACCTGCTTCAAACTTGCCAAAATATCCTTTCTTTTTATCATCTTTTAATGTAAGGTTGATGGTTTTATTTCTTTCCCCATCATCAATGCCAGTAAACTCAGCTTGGTCACTTTTTTTATCAAATACCTGCACTTTTTCTACAGCATCTGCTTGTAAATTTTGAGTAGCTACAGTGGGGTCATTGCCAAAAAATTCTTCACCATCCACCAAAACTTTTTGCACCTTCTCCCCTTGGGCTGTTATATTCCCATTTTTATCTACCTGTATGCCGGGCAATACTTTTAGTAAATCTTCTACACTTGCTCCTTCACGTACCTGAAAGCTATCTGCTCTATATTCAAGAGTGTCTCCCTTCATTCGCATGGCTGCTATTTTCTGTCTCACAACTACATCTTCTAATAAATGTGCTTTAGAAGTAAGGTAGATGTTTCCTAATGCTTTGTTCTCATCTGAGGTTAAGCTAACTTGATCCACATAATCAGCATAGGCATTGCGGGCAACAAGTAACACATAATTTCCGGCTGCTATATTTTTAAAATTAAAACTTCCATCATTCCCGGTACGGGTAAACTTGTATAGTACTGAGTCTTTGGCATACAGTAGGGAAACTGTAGTAAGGCTCATGTTTTGTTTTTCTGCCGTGTCTTTTACGATTCCGGTTAAAGATGAATTTTGGGCATTGGAATGAATGAAATAAAAAAGAAAAAAGAAAAAGAGAATATACTTTGGGTAGCGTTGTTGCATTGAATTATTTTAATGATAAGTAAAAATACGAAAACATTCGGAGCAAATATGCAAAAGTTTTTTTACAGGTGAGAATGAAAATTTTTGTTTATTACATGAATGGTTAATATAGTGTGCCGAGAGGAAAAATTCTTATCAAATAAGAAATCAAGCTGTGGGCAAAAATGCCGTGTCATTTCCAGATGAATGCCCAAAATTTTTATGCGAAATTCTGAAAACGATATATACACTAATACAACTCCATGCACCTATTAAATATGGAAAAAAGGATACGTATTTTGAAATACCAAACCAATCCTTATAATACATTAAAACACCTATGCAGAGCATCGCTTTTATCAATTCCCATTTCCAGGCATTTTTGTTTTCATCCATCAGCTCTCCATTAGCATACACATAGAGAAAAATAAATGCTCCATAGATAAACATGCCCGGGCTACCAATGGATGCTATATTGCCAAAAAGATAACTAACAAATAAGAGCAGCAAAATTGTTTGTATCCAATTCCAAGTAACCAATGCAGGTGTGTTACCTTTATTATATTTCTGAAAATTATATACATCATCAATTTTGAAAACCGGATATTTTTCTGCTACATCCAAAGGACGCCACCCAGTGGGCATAAACCAGATACGCAATTTATCTTTGATACTCTTTGTACGCCAAGCATCCTGCGTAAGCAGCCATAAATGCTGGAAATTTATTTTAATGGGATTCCAAGTGCTTACCGGACGGGTAATGCCATATACTGGAGGCGTATCGGCCAATTCCTCCTGAAAACTTCCAAACCATTTATCCCAAAAAATAAATATCTGTGCATAGTTTTTATCAATGTATTGGGGGTTGATGGCATGATGCACCCGGTGATGGCTGGGCGTTACAATAATATGTTCTAAAAACCCCATCTTATTAATATGCTGCGTATGATACCAAAACTGTGCAAACAAATGAAGGGGTGCTACAATTGCTATTACTTCTGCTGGCACGCCCACCAATGCAGCAGGTATGAGGAATATGGTAAAGAGCATAAAAAAAGAAGATATGCTCTGCCTGAGTGCGCAGGCTAAATTAAACTCTTCACTGCTGTGATGAATGATATGGCTATTCCAGAAAAAATTGACCCGATGATCTATTCTATGCACTATATAACCTTGTAAATCTAGTGCTATAAAAGCAACTACATAAGTGAGCCAAGTGGATTCAATGGTATATAAGGCCCAATGTTTTACCATCCATTCATAACTTAGAATGGTAATACCTAAACCTAATACATCTTTGGTAACATTTGTAACACCGCTGCTCAAGCTGCTGAACATATCAATGCTGCGTACCGTATCTTTTTGTTTCCGCCAGCCAATCCATTTTTCAAATAATACAAGCCCAAGAAATATGGGCATGGCGATGAGTAAAATGCGACCGTAAGTTTCCATAATGTGGTAAAAATAAAACTTAGATTTTAAAAATTATTGTATTCGATGAGAAAGCCCCTTTGGATATTTACATTTGTGCGGATGAGGATACAAAAACCTGTAGTCTATAAAAAAATATTCATTTTCATAGCATATCTTATTGCTGCACTGCTTGCATATTTTCCAATACTTGATAATAATTATTTTTCTGATGATTTTGATACAATACAAAGGCTTACTGTTCAAAAGCAATTTTGGTCACCGGGATTTTTCAGGCCATTATCTGATGCAGGTATAGTTTTCGTTCATAAGTTAGCGGGCCAAGATGCAGGTGCACAATACGCTACAGCCATTTTGATGCTTGCCGGAGGTGCTTTTCTTTTTTATTGTTTTAGCAAATCAATTTTTTCAAAAGATGAAATTCCTGAATGGATACATCAAGTGGGTGGCATATTGTTTTTGTTATACCCTTTTCATTTTGAATCGATGGCATGGTGCGTGGGTAGGGGCTCTATGCAGGCTGCACTGCTTGCCTTATGGTCAATATTTTTTGCACTAAATAATCATACTAACTATAAAAAAATATTGCTAAGCCAAATTTTATATTTCTTGGCATTAGCCACTTATGAAACCGTATTTGTGGTGCCGGCATTGGTGTTCTTTTTGGTGTACATAAAAACAAATGCAAGCAGGAATGCTTTTTTGATAAGTGCATGTTATGCTTCTACCCTATTTGTACATTTTGCTTTGAGGATTTTTACTACAGGGAGTATATTTGGTAGTTATCAAAAAGATGGCTTTGCGCAGCAGTCTATTGACTATTTTTCAAATTATGCAAAAGCTATTAGCCGCACTGTTGTACTACCGCTATTAAATACAGACCATTTTGCACTTGCAACAGCCTGTTTTTTTTTATTGATTATCTTCCTGTTATATAAGATTTTAAAACAGTCTACGAGGTATCAGAAATTAATAGTCATTTGCCTAACAATATGTCTGCTCATTACCCTAATTGTAGCTGCTATTTTTAGTATAAGTGTAAAGACTTCTGAGGGCGACCGGTTACTTTTTTTACCTTCCATTTTTGTAATACTCCTGCTGATATTTTTTATCAGCCATTTAAAGAGGTACCAACTATTACAAAAGGGTGTGATAGCGATTGTGGCTGTTTATTTTTGCTATAATCTCTATGTACAGCATACCCGCTGGAATGAGGCCAGTGAGATTATTGATGAAACGATGGCAGCCTGTAAAAAAATGATACATGGCACAACGAAGAATGTTGCAATTTTGAATCTGCCTGATACTTATCTGGGGGCTTATGTGTATAGGCATGGTTTTAAATCATGTTTACAACAACATGGGGTGGACAGTAGCCGAATTAATGCACTATCATATTTCATGGAATGGGACTATAGAGATACTGAAATGCCTTTTAGTTATCAAAAGATAAATGACAGTGTGCTTTTTAACAACTATGCAACGTTAACTTTGGGTCAACAGAAAACAGAAATCATTATTAAGGATACATCAATTTTTAGATTAAATCTTACTCAATTTGATATATGGTTTTGGAACAAAACAAATTACCAGAAAATAGTGATTGACAAGAAATAAACTACAAAAAATATTCACTAACATATTGTTTAATTCATAGTTATATATGAACATTACATCAATATACGGAAGCTTTATAAATAAAAAAGGATATTGGTTTATTTTAGTGTTTTTATGGAGTCTTTTGCATTATCAATTATTTCATGAATACGGAATCATTACCACTAAAGAGGCAACCAAATATTTTTATGAAGCAGACTATTTTAAAATACATCATCACTTTTCAGAAATAAGATATATTTTTTATTCCGGATATATTTTCCTGCATAGCATTTTTGAAGACAACTACACAACTTCTGTTTTTTTATATACATTACAATTGATATTAAATCTGATTGGTCTTTTCTCTTTTGTAAGACTTGCAGCACATATAACAGGAAGTGAGCATGCCAGCTTTATTGCGGGTTTTATTTTGTTAGCAGCCTTTAATTGGCAAATATGGACAGTTTACTTATATACAGAATCTCTATTTTGTAACTATATCATTATTTTTTGTTCATTATTTTTTGCACCTATACCAAATCAAAGAATCAATAGACTTTTGTTATTAATTTTATTTGTGCTAATCTTATTTACCAGACCTCATGGAATGTTGTTACTCCTACCACTAAGTGTTACATTTTTCAGCAAAATGTATCTTGAAAAAAAGTATATAAAATTCATGATGTCTATTGCAGCACTATGTGTATCAATAGTTATAGCAGTATGGTTTTTTTTAAGCAAAGATTCAGGATTTGATTTCATTAAACCGATTGCTGAAAACAGTGTTCTTTGTTATATCAAAACAGAGTCGTTGCAGACAGTCAATATAAAATCTGATAATGCTTTAAGTTTTTTAATCACATATATTTATAATTACCCAAAGCAATTTATTTTTTTGTCTGTTCAAAAATTTTTATCATATTGGGGCATAACAAGGAGCTATTTCTCTCCATTGCAAAACTCATGGATTGTATGCTTTTATTACTCAGCGTATTTTTTTGCATTGATAGGCATCTATCAGATATGGAAAAAGAATAAGAGCTTTATACTTTTTATCATTTCACTTTTTTGGGTTTTTACTTTTAGTGTTATAATGACATGTGATGATTGGAGTAACAGGTTTAATATGCCCATCATTCCTTTTGTTTTATTATTAGCAGGTTATGGATTGATGCGATACATACAAATTCTCAGGCAACCAGATGAATAATGCAAATCATATATTGTAGGTTGATTTGCCAATCAAGAATTGTTGCAATTAAAGTATAAAAAATCATTGAAAATTTTATTGTCAATGACTTTGAGTTAGCCCATAAGCTTGTCTATACAATCTTGTTTTCGCAATTTGTGAAAAGAATAATAATTCTCTACAAATACTCCAAGACATTTGATAAATATCAAATAGAATATACGTCATTTTGCTTTCACCCCATTAACCCCCTGCAAATATTCCCTGCTATTCCTGGCCCCTCATAAATAAAACCCGTCCATACCTGCACTAAGCTGGCGCCTGATTCAATTTTTTCTTTGGCATCTGCAGCTGTAAAAATGCCTCCATTGGCCACTATAGGAACCCTATTGCCCAACTGTTTGTGCAGATACTGCAATATATGTGTAGATGTGGCTTGTAGTGGCTTACCGCTCAAACCACCCGCACCTATTGTTTTTACCTTATCAGAAGGTGTTTGTAAACCTTCCCGGCTGATGGTAGTATTTGTTGCAATAATTCCATCCAAGTTTAGATCAGTAGCCAATAAAACAATATCATCCAATTGAGCTGTATTTAAGTCAGGTGCTATTTTCAGCAAAATTGGTTTTGGCTCATCCATGCCTGCATTGATATGTTGTAGGTGTTGGAGAATTTTAGCAAGTACTTCTTTTTCCTGCAAGGCACGCAAACCCGGGGTATTGGGGCTGCTTACATTTACCACAAAATAATCTACAGTATGATGTAACTCCTTGAAACAAATTTCATAATCTTTCCATGCGTTTTCGTTGGGTGTTGTTTTGTTTTTGCCAATATTTCCTCCGATGATCAGTTTACTGTTTTCAGTTCCCAGTTTCCAGTCTGATAAACGTTGTGCAACCACTTCAACACCATCATTATTAAAGCCCATGCGGTTGATCAGGGCTTGATCTTTTGGTAAACGAAAGAGCCTTGGTTTTTCATTTCCGCTTTGTGGTAAGGGTGTTACGGTTCCTATTTCTACAAATCCAAAACCAAGTGTTTCAAGCTCGTTTAAATAAAGTGCATTTTTATCGAAACCTGCACCAAGGCCCACCGGGTTTTTAAAATGCAAACCAAACAGATCTTTTTCTAATGAATAATGATTGAATGAAAAACTTTTTTTGATGATGCTTTTGATGAACCCGATTTCGCATGCAAAGCGAAGCATGTTCATGGAGAAATAATGAACACTTTCTGTAGGAAAGAGAAACAGTAAAGTTCGCAACAGCTTATACATTGCGCAAAGAACTGTGATTTATTGGAATTGAAAAAGGGAGAAAAAAAATATTTTATGTGAATTGCTATTGAGTTAAACAGCAAAGCGGAAA
>ERZ650309.383-NODE-383-length-22084-cov-4.208452_pt1 | contig 22084 bp, 20 predicted proteins | sample MGYA00376245_ERZ650309 | MGnify/ENA primary metagenome ERZ650309 (study PRJEB26733, sample SAMN07839294) | wastewater metagenome | biome: urban; feature: wastewater treatment plant; material: waste water | place: USA: North Carolina | collected 2016-04-26 ...
CATAATTCTCAATTCTCAATTCTCAATTTTTAATTCTTAATTCTTAATTCTTAATTCTTAATTCTCATGTCCAGTCCCATACTCACACCACTCGTCACCGATAAACTTGTAGAGGAAATAACCGAAGCAGGTCAACTTAAATTACCTCCATTCACACTGGGGATAGAAGAAGAATTTCAGGTTGTAGATCCTGAAACCCGTCAACTTCGCTCTCACATGCATCAGATAGTTGAAGGAGGAAAAGTTATTTTGAAGGAGCAGGTTAAGTCGGAGATGCACCAGTCGGTGGTGGAAGTCGGCACCAACATTTGCAGAAATATTAAGGAAGCGAAGGAGGAGGTAATATATTTGCGTAAGATGGTTGCTGAGCTGGCTGCGCAACAGGGATTGCGCATTGCAGCTGCAGGGACACATCCATTTTCACTTTGGCAGGAACAATTGATCACTGACAATCCACGTTACCACGAAATAGTGAATGAGATGCAGGATGCAGCACGCTCGAATCTGATTTTCGGTTTGCATGTGCATGTCGGGATTGAAAACCGTGAGCAAGGTATCAAGCTGCTGAACTCGGCACGTTATTTCCTTCCACACATATTTGCACTTTCTACCAACTCACCATTCTGGCAAGGAAGGAATACAGGATTCAAATCTTACCGGGTGAAAGTATTTGATAAATTTCCCCGGACAGGAATTCCCGATTTCTTTTCATCGGCGGAGGAGTACGATCGCTATATCAACTTACTGATTAAAACCAATTGCATCGATAACGGAAAGAAAATCTGGTATGATCTGAGATTGCATCCGTTTTTCAACACCATTGAATTCCGTATCTGCGACATTCCTATGCGGGTTGAAGAAACCATTGCCCTGGCAGCACTCATGCAGGCCATCATTGCTAAACTGGTGAAACTGATGGAGCAAAATCTCGATTTCCGTCAGTATGGCCGTGCACTTATCAATGAAAACAAATGGAGGGCAGCACGTTACGGAATTGAAGGCAAACTCATCGACTTTGGTAAAGAAGCTGAAGTACCGGTACGTGAACTTACTGAAGAGCTGCTCGATTTTGTTGATGATGTTGTTGACGGTCTCGGTAGCAGGGAAGAAATTTCGTATATACGCACTATGTTAGACAATGGCACCGGTGCCGACCGCCAGCTTGAAGTGTTTAAGAAAGAAGGGAACCTGAATGCGGTGGTGGATTACATCATTGCAGAAACCAACAAGGGACTCTGAACCACAACATAACCGTCGCAAAAAGGGATACTGTAAGGTATCCCTTTTTTTATACTTGCAAACCAGTGCCGAAAACATTAATTTTGCAACCTCCCAAAGCAACCCTTACTGTTTATACACTGTGGAACCCGTTAAAGTAGCCATCCTTGACCTGTACAACAACTTCCCGAATCAGGGGATGCGCTGTATCAAGCAAATAGTTGAAGAACAGGTTTTCCCTATTGAATGGAAGGTTTTTGATGTGCGTGCAAAGAATGAAATTCCTGATCTGAGTTACGACATCTACATTTCTTCCGGTGGTCCGGGAAGCCCCATGGTTGGTGATGAAGAGTGGGACCGCAAGTGGACCGCACTGATGGATGCTATAATGGCACATAACAGATCAGGTGCTGATACCAGGAAGTATGTTTTTCTGATTTGTCACTCATTTCAAATGATGGTAAATCACCTGCAACTCGCAGCCATCACAAAGCGTAAGTCGACTGCATTTGGAATTTTTCCGGTACACAAAACTTCGTTGGGCGAAGAGGAGGCCTTGCTGGTGAATTTGCCGGAACCTTTCTACGCGGTTGATTCCCGCGACTATCAGGTGATACAACCCGATAAAGAAAAAATGGATGCGTTTGGAGCACGTTTATTGTGCATTGAAAAGGACCGCCCTCATGTGCCCTTTGAAAGAGCAACTATGGGCATTCGCTTCACCGATGAAATTGTCGGATTTCAGTTCCACCCTGAAGCAGATGTATTTGGTATGAATTTGTATTTTCAACGTTCAGATAAGAAAAAGCAGGTGGTAGCCACACACGGCCAGAAGAAATACGAAGAAATGCTTGAGTACCTAAAAGATAAAAATAAGATATCGCTCACCTACCAATCTGTGCTTCCCGGGTTCATCAGACTGAGCATGATGAAATTACGTAAATTTAATTTTTAACAGCACCTTCTTCCCCAAAGGTTGTTTTTCGGAAGCTTTCTGTTATTTTTGTAAACATGATACCCAACCTCCGCGACGCCTTTAATGCTTCCTTCACCGAAGAAAAATATCAGACCTTTCTGGATGATATGGATGCTTATGCCGGTGAAAAAATACCCTTTCGTATTGCCGAAACACCGGTTTTTGTGCCTGTAGTTTTACGTGACAAACTCACTGCTGCCTGCGATGATATTATTTCGGTCATCAGGCGCCCCGATTTCATTAAGCTCACCGACAGAGCAATTCCTCCCGGACTGAACGTTCCCGGAGAGACTCCACACTCGATGTGGCTGGCCTTTGATTTCGCTGTTTGCCGCAACTCCAATTGGCAACCCGAGCCTCAGCTGATTGAAATGCAGGGCTTCCCTTCGCTCTTCTTTTATCAGCATTTGTTGGGAATTAAATATCGCCAGCACTATGGGGTTCCTGATTCTGTTTCTCATTTGTTCGGAATGAATAACGAAGCTTATGTGTCGCACATGACCGATTTGCTTTTGAATGGCCATGATCCTGAAAATGTGATATTGCTGGAAGTGGAACCTGAAAAGCAAAACACACGAATTGACTTCCTTGCTACTTATAAAAATACCGGCATCAGGCCAGTTTGCATCAGTAAGCTTATTCGTGAAGGAAGAAAACTATTTTACAGGAATGATGATAAACTCATCCCGGTCCACCGTATATACAATCGTGTGATATTCGATGAATTCAGACAACGAACCGATTTAAACTGCCAGTTTAATCTCACTGAAGATGTGGATGTGGAATGGGCAGGACATCCCAACTGGTTTTTCAGAATAAGCAAGTTTACCATGCCATTTCTGAAAAATCCTTTTGTTCCTGAGACCACCTTCCTTCATGAACTTAAGAGCATACCTGCAGATCTTGAAAACTATGTGCTGAAACCGCTTTTTTCCTTTTCAGGAACGGGTGTTGTTTTTCATGTAACCAAATCAGACATCGAAAATGTTAAGGATCCTGCCAACTGGGTACTACAGCGTAAAGTGGTTTACGATCCGATTCTGACGGCACCTGATGGTAATGTCAAAACTGAAATCCGGATGCTTTACAGTTGGAAAGAAAATGAGGAAGCACCGAAGCTTATTATAAACATGGCGCGCCTCAGCAAAGGAGAAATGATTGGAGTGAAATACAACAAAAATAAAACGTGGGTGGGTGGCAGCGTTGGGTACTTTGAATAATAATAAAGTACTAAGTAAAAAACCGCTTAAAGTATTTTGGTGCGTTCCGTAATCTTTTCAGATTAAAAAGCAGCGTCAATGCCAATTTGAATGGCATTGAAATTCGATAACCGAGCAGTTGAATGGGACTCCCTTTGATTTGGGATCTCCGGTATTGGAACTTTTCCATCACATCGCCATTAATTACTTCACAGATCTCGATCTCGGCAGCATTCAATCCGCCCCGGTTCCATTGTCCCTTTTTGGTTCTGTCGACACCTCTTTGCTTTGTATCGTTAAAATTGGAAGAGCCCACTACGGGAATGTCGGTCATAGATGGATCATAAGTGATTCCGGTATGACTGCATACATTTCTCAAAATAGTTTCGGGATCTTCAATCAAATCTTCGTAGCGGATGGTCATGACAGAAGGGTTGCCGGCAAACTTTAACCCTTCATTTACAGTCGCCTTCCACAGTTTACTGATCGTCACCGGGTGATAATTTAATCGGGCGCGAATTGATTCCATAAATGGGATGGCACCACCGGAGAGCTTGCGTCGTTTCCATTTATTTTTCTGCGACAGCAATACTTCGCGCGGGTCGCGGATCATGAGTATGACCCGGCAGTCGGGGAAAGCTTTTAAAAGATGCTCCAGAGCGAAAACATTCTGTGGAGTTTGTTTGCAGGGAATCGACTTCCCGTTGCTTGTGGTTTCATGGTCACAAAAACGTCGGTAAACCTCTATTGGTGTGGTGACATCAGCAGCGTTAATGATCTTTTTTGCTTCATCCATAAAAGGCGCAATATTCCGGTTACCAAAATAACCATTGCGTTGTATGGCACACAAAAGGGCAAAGAGTTGAGTCGCTTTCTGCGAGGAAACAGGCGCGAAAGGATCTGAACACAATTCATCAAAAAAGTGGAGCTCCTGAAATGAAAACACTTCATTGTGATTTCCCATGATTCTTGACATCATGGTGGTTCCTGACCTGCTGTTTCCTGCTATTACAATAAACATACCTGTGCAAAGATCATAAAAAAGAGTGAGTTACCGGTTGCTCCTTCAATTTTTGATTGGGGTTCATGCTCAGGGCACCTCAATCGGGAAAGGAATTTTGTATTTTTGTGACAAAATCGGGTTTCATGAAAAAATACATACATACGGGTATCCTGAGAACTGCTGTCCTCTTGCTGCTAATAACATTTACATCCTGTAAGGGACAATCACAAAAGTCGCCGAAAGGTAAGAACCATGCTGCTGCCACAACTGCCGGAAGCGCAATTTCTGTTTCAGAAAGTAATGTGCAGTTTGCAATAAGTGATCACTTCAATGGTTTCAATGCCCAGATGATGCGTGGCCCGTCGTGGCATCAGGAGGGATTTGCAGAAAAGGTGGCGTCACTAAATCCGAAGTTAATTCGTTATCCCGGAGGCACTGTTGCAAGCTACTGGGATTGGAAAGAAGGGTGGCTGATGAATGATGGTGACATCAAAAAAGAGTGGGCTTCGATTCCACGCAGCCCTATCAAATTGCAGGACCTGAAGTTTGCATGCGATCAAACCGGTGCCAAGCCTGTTTTTGTATTGAACATGATGAAGAGTACGCTGGCATATCAGTTGGAAATGTTGCGAAGTGCTGCTCAAACAGGATTGCCGGTTTTGTATGTTGAGCTCGACAACGAATTGTATTTGGGAGAAAAATTTTATGTGCAGCGGTTCCCAACAGGTGCCGACTATGCCAAAGAAGCAAACACATGGATCAGCACTATTAAAAAAGAATTTCCGGGAGTCAAGATTGCTGTTGTAGGATATTCTAACCGTGAAGGTGCGGCAGTAAAAAAAGAAAAACCAAATGCAGCCAGAACAGCCAACTGGAACCGACTCGTTGCACAAAATATACAGGGAGCTGATGGAATGACATTCCATGTTTATGGTGGTTCGGGACTTAAGTTTCTTGCAAAAAAGGTTGAGAATGCCACTTCAGATGATGACGATGATGCTGTTACCGGAGTGGAATCTTTCCAGCAGGCTTTTGACGATAAGAGTGCTGTAGCATATGTACTGGGAATACCTTTCAGCAGATGGAAAAACACTGTGACTTACGATTACGCAGTGTTACCCAAAGGCATGAAAGCATGGATAACAGAATACAACCTCTTTGAAAAAGAAGGTGTGGTTGCCGGCACATGGGCACATGGTTTGTATGCAGTAAGTCAGACCTGGCTCTTTCTCGAAAACCCGCTCACAGAACTTATTTGTTATCACAACCTCACCACATCGGCACAGTTTGCTGCAATTTTTAACAATGGTCAAGGATTAGACAAAGCGGTAAAGAAGCAGGCCACCCAACCACTTGCACTAACGGCTTCCGGACATACGCTTGCACTATCAGGACAGGCCATGAAAGATGGTGGGAATGCAGTAAAGCTTCAATTCAGTTCTAACAATTCCATTTCAGCAGCACGCGGTCAGCAATATGATGCTCTGACCGGCTGGGTAGTAAAGGGCAAAAGTGGTAAGAAAATTCTGGTCACCAATTTATCGGCACAGTCATATAAAGCAGATTTCAGCAAAGTTATTTCAGGCAGTATCTCGTGGTCACAAAAGAGCGCTCCGCCTCAGAAACAGATTGCAAAAGACGGTGATGTTAATGTTTCAGGAGGATCGGGTGCGATGGTAACGCTTGCCCCCTACTCTGTGACCTTAATTGAGGGCAATTAGATTAAGCTGAGCAGTAACGTCTGATATCACGCGCTGCAATGCCGGGTGAATGCCGGAAGCTGGAGAGCCCTTCGAAGGATGCAAGGTTGCTTTTGCATACTGTTGCATTCGTTCATCGTTTGGAAGGTTGCAAAAATCACAGATGCGTTTCAGAGTTAATTCAGTATTCCCGACAAGCTCTTCATAGGAAACAGGGCATATCTGATCCGGATAATTTTTCATCATTTTCAGACCATGATTCATGGTAACGATCCATTCAACTGCGGCGCGGTCGGTTTGAGTATTCATTGCTGCTATTTCCTTTTGCAGGGATGCCAGCATCGGGTCCTCAGGCACCAACTCATTCACCATCAATTTCCACTTTCGGTCAGCTACTCCCCACCAATCGGCATTCTCTTGTGAATCGTGGTGTTGCTCTGACCATTTTGCAGTAGAGCCGATGGTTTCATATGCATCGCGATATAAAAAAATAAATTTCGGAGATTCAAAAAGCTGATTGATGTAAGAAATTCTGAAAATCATTTCAGGGTATTTATCGAGCACCCTTGAGGATCCGGTGAGAAAAAGAAATGTGGAATAGACGGAACGTATGAATGCTGATTTCTGTTCAGTTGCCTGAGTGGCATCAAGCAGGAATCGGCCTTGTTGGGAAGTATAGCTGCCTATAACATCATCGAGGGGTTCGGTAAGATGCCAGGTGGCTTTGGGTTCATTTAGAAATCCGAAAGCAGGATGAGTAGAGAGCACCACTCCAAGAATAGTAGAACCACTACGACCTGTTCCTGTTATGAAAACAGGAGTCTGCGCTTCTTTTTTATGAGTGAAGTGTGAAGCGATTTTCAGAAAGGTAAATGTTACAGCATTGAACCATCTGCCTTTGGTGGTAGCAGGTCGTCCTTCGATAAAAAAATAGGCAACAAGACGGGTAAAAGTTTTACGGGGAAACTTAGAAATGTAATCCCTCGACAATTGAGCGATCATGCCAATTCTTTCACATTTGCAGGCTCAAGCCATTCAGGCAGGTGATTGTAACCATATTTATTCAACATGGCTGCGAGCTTCTGATTATGCGGTTCAAAATACCGGTAAAGCATTTCAATGGTATCCGGTTGAAACTCATTCTTGCGAAAGGAAGTGCCATTCAGTTTATAATACACGCCGAGCAATTTCTTTTTCAATTGAGGATTAGATCTCCAGAAGCGCTGACCGAGATTGTTTGCAGTCACAGCTATGCGGTGCATTCCCCTGTTCTTGTAGTTGAGTGATTTGTTTTTGATATCGAATTCGAATGTATCATAAAACGAAGAATCAATCTCGAGCCATTCTGCAATATCGGTCATGAAGGCACGCGAATTTTGGCGCAGGTCATCAAAAAAAACCAGTTTCAGATTCTTCCCATAAACCTGTATCCATGGTTCCAGAAAGCGATGGTATTGTCCTAAATATATTCCGGTGAAAATCTGATTTTCGTGCTGATCGAGTTCATGATCTGTTTTCGATAAACACTTTTCCACATAGGTATTGAAATCCATGTCGGCAGGCAGCTGAAACGTTGCCTTTTTCCTCTGATAAAATGAAATGAGTCGCTGCACAGGATCTTTAAGGATGATCAGAATCTTAACATCACCCAGAGTGTTCCTTATTTCCGTAGCAATTTTTTCTCCGCCAAAAACATAAGCGGGAGTAGCTTCCATTCGGTACTTCTGGTTCTGGCAGTGCGCAAACTGAGCTTCATAATGTGAAATGGGTGCCATTTTTTCGTTGTAAAGCAATGGCAGGAAATAGCAGGTTTCTTTGTCGCGCGAACCCGAAATGTCGGGATGGGCCGATAAATAATGAAACAAAGAGGTGGACCCAGCTTTGTTGACTCCTGCAATAATTAGATTGGCCAGTCCGGAATTCTTAGGCTTCGACATTCAGTACTCAAATTTCAGCCGTTAAATTCGGCTTTTTAAATGGATTTACCAGTAGCTTTTTGATAAATGGCTGATAATCTTAGGTAAAATGATTGATCGTTGAACTCGCGATCGGCAAATTCCTTGGCATTTTTGCCCATTTGACGGGCTTTTTCAGGATTATTCCACAAATCTGAAATGTGTTGAGCAAGGGATGCCGGATCCCGTGAAGGAAAAACGAAGCCGGTCTTTCCTTCTTCGATATACTCCGGAATTCCACCCATATCAGAGCCAATTACTGCTTTTCCCCTCGAATATGCCTCCATCATGACATAGGGGAAATTCTCGTACCATAAGGAGGGCACCACTACAAAACGGCAATTCAGCAACAACTCCTCAAGTTCGGAGCCCCATTTGGAGCCGAGAATAGAAACATTGTTAATTCTCTCATTTTCAATAATTTGTTCTATTTCGGGACGATAATTTCCATCACCGGCAATCAATAATTTCGCTTGAGGCACCTGTTTCATGGCTTTAACCAGGATATCGACCCCTTTTTCATCAGAAAGGCGACCTATATAGAGCAGGTAATTTTTGTCGGAATACAGGGGTTGGTGAAGGGTGGCATTGAAGGGTTTTCCCAGAAAACTGAGGCGGGCTGCAGCGGAACCCCAGAATTCTTCGGTTTTATCCATCATGAATTTGCTTTCAAACAAAAAGGTATGAACATTTTTCTTCCAGACATCCTTAAAGTCGTGCACATAAGCTTCTGCAGCACTGATCAGACTAACGGCGAGTGAATGTTTGCAGCAGTTATTCAAAACAGCCTTATAAAACTTCCCACCCTTGCAATCGTTACAGATTTTACCGTGATGAAAGAGTCGGTAATTCGGACAGATGTGTTTGTAATCGTTGCATGACATCACTACAGGAATATTCTCTTCGCGGCAAGCATCGAGAATACTTGGTGTGATGGTAATGTAAATGGCGAAGACGTGAACAATATCAGGTTGAAAGGATTTCAGTACAGTTCTGAAATGTTCTTTATTTTTTTTTGAATAAATGACTTCGGGAACGTTTCTGATTTTTGATAAAAGGGATCCTTGCAGATAGTCGGCGGCATAACCAAAAATCACATTTTCATCTTTCGGAAAAACATCCTGAGAGCCTTCTGCATTATAGTCGGTGCTGTATATTTTTACGTCATGTCCTTCTTTACGTAGAATGCGTGCCACATCCTGAAAATAGACTTCAGCACCTCCAACCTTTCTCCAGAATTTATGAACCAGTAATATTTTCATAGGACAGCAGTCAGTTTGCGGCAACTATCAGGTTTATAAAATCGAAATAAACTCATCACAAATTTGCCGAATTTTCTTTTGCTTCCAGCCGCAGCCTTCGCCATTCTGAATATACGAGTCCGGCGAGCAACCAGAAATAAAAACTGAAAGATCTGAAAACGAAAGTACGCAGAATGAGCGAATATGGTATAACGATGATGACCAATGCTGCCATTGCAACAGCAACAATTCTGAAATAAGGATCGGGGCTATTGCGGTAAACAAAAACAGCAGCTCTGAAAATTCGGTAAAGTATCAGATAAAAAATTACAAGGCCCGCAAGTCCGTAATAAATAATAAAGGCTACCCAGTAAACATCATTAATGATGGGGAGGTTATTGATAGGAGTATTGGAGCCAAACAATTTCGTTGCGGCTTTTTCAAGTGCAAATTCCTGCGCGGGACTATATCCAAGAATTTTAAAGGAGCCAATCAGTGTTCCTCCGATTTCCGTCAGTACCAAACCGCGTGAAAACTGCATGGTATTATCAACATAGCTGCTGCTGAAAACAGTAGTAATATTCGAAAGGGGGTCGGTGTATTTCAGTTTAGGATTTACATAAGCCACTCCGGAAGGGGGTTTATCCAGAATACCTAAAAAGATGACCGGTGAAAGCAAAAAGAGAGCTATGATGGAATAGATGGCAAGTTTTTTACCGCCACCGGCAACGAACAAAACGATTGGAATTGCAGCCAGCGACACGAAGACAGAGCCGCGTGAATAGGTGAATGAAATAGTAATCAGTACCAGCAACAGCAGCAATAAATAAAGAGACCGCAGTTTGGGCGGAACTCCAACTTTCTTTTGAACTGATGCCGCCAGCAGAGTGAAAATGATCACCAGAAAAAGCGCCAGAAAAACCGAATCGCCAAAAGTTCCAATACCTGCACCCATTTCACGTCCGCTGCCAAATCCTGTAGCAAGTACTCTGAAGTTAGTTTGCTTCCCTCCTATTTCGAGATCACTTGCACGGGGATACCAGAATTGTGAAATCCCATAAAAATGCTGATAAAAAGTTACCAGGCACTGAACGAAAGAGATGGCAATGAGAGTATGAAAAATTCTTTTCACTGTTGCCGGTTCAATACGAATGAAGGCCAGGACGTAAAACATGGGGAGGTACCGCAGCAATGCCCTGAGACCCATGAACGACTGAAAAAAAGGAGCATTATTCACTACGGTGATCACGACCGCATAGAAGATGAAAAAAATAAGTAGTTTGTCGATGGAAGTTCCTGCCGGAAGCTTTTTCAATTGAATAAAGCGAACCACCAGCAGAGATGCCATCAGGTAAATAATAATTTCAACGGCAAAACGCAGATAACCGTAAATGGTGTCGGAAACAGGAAGGTACTTCAATACGAGCACCTCGAAAGGAACAAACACTAAAAGGAATAAGATGATCCAGGAAAACCGGAATTTCATGTTGTTATACTTTACTCCAGGGGATGTTTCCAGGGGTCATTTGCCGGAGCTGGTTAAGGTCACTAAGGTAATAATTTTCGAGCCATAATAATTGCTCTGCCGGCAATTCGGTATTCAGGGTAACAGTTGACTGATTGGCAGATGTCCAGGCCATTTCCACATGTTGTCCGGCCCATTTGATCTTTTTCCGTACCGAGTTGGCAAACAGTCTTGTCACCGGTCTGATGGAACGTTTCATCTTCCTGAAAAAAGTGTGTGCATTGACATTCCTGACGGGTGCTGACACATTGAACTTGCGGAATTCATATGCATCAAAATAAGTGGAATCGAGCCCTGAGAATTCGCAGATTTCGCGACAAAAAGAAAGCGGGTCCTTTTTAAGGTTTTCGTAGAACATGATTTTAATTCGCGATTCTCCAAACAATTCAATATAATTTTTCAGAAAATGTGCGTACCGGTTTTGTTCAAGTGCACGCAAATGTTGTGGAGTGGCCCTATCGTTATCTTTCTTTTGAATTTCAATGTAGTCATTAAAAGAAAGCGATGCATCTATGAGTCCGTTCAGATTAGCAAATTTGTACCATGACCTCAACCGGTCGACAGGTTCGCGCAAAATAAATACCAGTTTAACATCTTGCAGCCGGCTTTTTATTGCTTCCGCCGAAGCTGTGCTATACAGATAGTCGGGTGTAGCTTCAAAGCGAAGCGGAGCGTTCTTATCGGGAAAGAGTTCGCTGAATGATCCAACATTATTGTGATTCCGCGATGCAGCCAGAAGCGGATAATCATCTTTCCAGAAGTATCTTGATTCCTTCAGCTGGCAGGCACTCACCTGAGGGTGAAACTCGAAATAGTTGAACACCGAGGTAGTACCACACTTAGTACTTCCACCAACGATCAAATACTTGTGTGTATCCATCAGGTTAATTATTTAAAGGGCCAGAAATAAGTTCTGATTTTAAAATTTTTGTGAATGTACAACATACTGGCTATGTTCCAGCAGGCTAAAAAAACCATTCCTGCAATTGCAGAGCCCATGAGGCCCATTGATGGAATGAGCAATGCGCACACAATTACATTCAGAATGGCGCTAATGCCAACAATATTACGAAATACCTGTTGCTTGTTGGTCATATTCAGAAAATGTCCTACTGAGCCTGCAAAAACATTGAACATTTGTCCGATCATAGTCACCACCAACGCATCAGCACCAACCTTAAATTCCTCACCGAATAGTCCAAGAAGCCAGTACCGGAAAACAATGATTCCGGTAAAGATAGGCACCGAAGAAAAGAAGATGACCTTTGCCGTATGAGAAGTGTAGGTTGCAAGTCCTTCATGATCTTGTTTGGCGTATAGCTGTGCAAACCTTGGCGCAGCAATACTATTAATTGACATGAGTGCCAGTGATGAAAAGGTGCTGATCTTCAGAATTACTGAATAGATACCCACATCGCTTTCAGTCGACCAAATTCCAAGCATGATGGTGTTGATCCATCCTGAAATCAGAACCAAAGAACTGCTAAGCAGCATGGGTAATCCGGTTTGCACCAGTTCTGCCTTTGTATAATCGGAAGAAGGCGGCTGATTATGTTGCTTAATTCTTTTCAGTATCATGGTGCTGCTACTGATGGCGAGTACCGTAAGGCTGGTTGCAAAGGCAATGTTCGGCATCAGCGGATCATCAGTAAAAATAGTGATGAATCCAAGTATTACTGAGGCATAAAGAAAGTATCCTACATTTTGACTGTAGGCATATTCGCGGTTCATACGAAAACCACGGTAACATTCAGAGTTCACAAACCGCATGGTCATAGGAAGAACGGCAAATGCTATGACTCTGAAATATGGTTCAAGCAGAGGCTTTTTGAAGATATAATTTGCAAGAAGTCCCGATGAAAAAAATAATATTGCCGAAAGCACCAGTCCGACCGGAATAATTACACCTATCGTTTTCAGATATACTTCATAAACACGATCCCAGCGATTGTTTTGATGATCCTGAGCAAAGTGTCGCACGATGGCGGTGTCCATACCCATCCTTCCGGCAACAGTGAACATCATCAAAACAGTTACAGACAATGTGTGGGCTCCCAGCACATCGGAACCATAAAATCTTGATATCAGCAGAACGAAAATGTAACCTGCAACCATGCCTCCGATCCTGATGGAAAAAGTGGCGGCACTTCCCTTTAAGATTTCAAGAAAAGAAGCATCCTTCAGGTCTTTGCCTGCACGAGCTTTCAATTTCCCGAATAGTTTTTTCATGTTCTTACAGGAGTGTATGAAAGTTTAAACAGGATAAAGTACAGAAGTTAACTTAGCCTTTCTACGATGAAATGAGGATTCAGCAGTTGTTCTTTATTATAGATAACAGTGGACCCGGTGAGTGCATTAATCATTTTGCAACCGGCATTTTCAGCTATGGCTTGTCCGGCTGCCGTGTCCCACTCCATTGTAGGGGCAAGACGCGGATAGATATCTGCAGAACCTTCTGCTACCAGGCAAATTTTCAGAGAGCTTCCTTTGGAGACAAAAGTGATATCAGGATGTTTGATTCGCAATTCATCGACCAATGCTTCCGTTTCAGGCGACAAGTGTGATCTGCTTGCAACAACAGTAAAGGGACGATTAGTGGTTGCAAGAGGAAGTCGGTTGCCCGATTGCAACAAAATATCAGTATTACTTAATGTATGTTGATCAAGAGTAGACGCATCTGTGATACGAAAACTTCCTGTATCAACAGAGCCAAACCAAAGAGTATCGGTTACTGGCGCATAAATGACTCCGGCAACAGCCTTTCCTTTTTGAATAAGAGCGATATTGACTGTAAACTCTCCATTTTTTTTAATAAACTCTTTGGTTCCGTCGAGAGGATCCACCATCCAAAACAAGTCCCAGTTGCTGCGTGTTTCGAAAGCAATGGCCTTACCTTCTTCACTTAATACGGGTAGCTGAGTATGTTGAAGGTGATCAATGATTTTTAAATGGGATTTGCGATCGGCAATAGTGAGTGGACTATTATCTGATTTTATTTCAACTTCATGTGGCTGTTCATAAACAGATAAAATTTCGGCACCGGCTTCTAAAGCAGCACGAATAGCAATGGCAAGATGATTTCGCAGATTCATTTATGTGGTATCAAATAATCATTCCCGCCCCAACAGTTTCATTTGTTCCTTCATCGATAAGGATGACACTTCCGGTGATGCGGTTTTTACGATAGCTGTCGAAAAACAGTGGCGTGGTGGTTCTTATTTGAATACGGGCAATATCATTCATGCCAATGTTCTTATCATTTTCGAGTCGGTGCAGGCTATTGATATCTACTTTATACCGGATATCTTTAACAATACATCTGGCATCCTTGCTCGTATGCTTAATGGCATATTTTCCATTGGGCACTAAACTTTTTTCTCCCATCCAGCATATCATCATATCAATATCCTGCGAGATGGTAGGATTGTTATTTTCTCTGACAATCATGTCGCCGCGGGAAATATCAATATCGGTATCCAGGGTCATGGTCACCGACATAGGCGAAAATGCTTCATCGATATTATTTCCGGTATCGAGTGAATGTAAAGGTGAAATGGTTTTGATGCGCGAGGTAAATCCTGAAGGCAGAATCTTAACAGCATCACCTGGTTTAAAAACACCACTTGCAATTCTGCCTGCATATCCACGGAAGTCGTGATGCTCTGTTGCTTGCGGCCTGATCACATATTGAACTGGGAAACGGCAGTCGATATGATTTTCATCGCTGCTGATATGGATGTTTTCGAGAAGGTACATGAGAGTCGATCCCTGGTACCATGGCATGTTAGTGGATTTATCTACAACATTATCGCCTTTCAGTGCGCTGATCGGAATGAAGTGAACATCTTTAACATCGAGGCGCGAAGAGAGTTTTTTGTATTCGGTCACCGTTTGATCAAACACTTCCTGACTGTAATCAACAAGGTCCATTTTGTTGATACAAACAATGATATGAGGAATCTGCAACAATGATGCGATAAAAGAATGCCGGTTCGTTTGTTCAAGAATCCCTTTTCTGGCATCTACCAGAATAAGTGCGAGGTTAGCGGTAGATGCTCCGGTAACCATGTTTCGGGTGTACTGAATATGCCCCGGGGTATCGGCAATTATGAATTTTCTTTTGGGAGTGGCAAAATAGCGGTAAGCTACATCAATAGTGATACCTTGTTCACGTTCAGCACGAAGTCCGTCGGTAAGCAAAGCCAGATCCACGTGCTCAAAACCTTTCAGTTTACTGGTACGCTCAACAGCTTCGAGCTGATCTTCGAAGATTGATTTGCTGTCATACAACAAGCGACCGATAAGTGTACTTTTTCCATCATCAACACTTCCTGCAGTAGTAAAGCGCAGCAGTTCCATGTTTTGATAGTTATCCAAGTCCTGGATTTTCATATTCGTATAATTGAATGTAGTTGTGTGTTTTTAATATCGAAACTTTAGAAATAACCTTGTTTCTTCCTGTCTTCCATTGCGGTTTCTGATCTCTTGTCATCGGTACGTGTACCTCTTTCAGTTGTACGCGAAGCAGCAATTTCAATAATAATATCGTCGACACTGGAAGCAGGAGACAACACTGCACCGGTACAAGTCATATCGCCAACAGTACGGTATCTCACATGCATTCTCTCAATTTTCTCTTCCGGTTTGAGGGTAAGAAAATCGGATGCTGCCAGAATTTGTCCATCACGCTGCACGCAATCACGGTCATGTGCAAAGTAAATAGTAGGTAACTCAAGATTCTCCATGGCGATGTACTGCCAAACATCCATTTCAGTCCAGTTACTCAAAGGAAACACCCTGAAGTGTTCGCCCATGCTTTTCTTGCCATTGAGCAGGTTCCAAAGTTCCGGTCTTTGATTTTTGGGATCCCACTGACCGAATTCATCGCGGTGAGAAAAGAATCTTTCTTTGGCACGTGCTTTTTCTTCATCACGACGGGCACCGCCGAGGCAGGCATCGAATTTATAATGCTCAATAGTTTCGAGAAGGGTAACAGTTTGCAACATGTTACGAGATGCATTGATTCCTTTTTCTTCAACTGCACGACCTTCATCGATACTGGTCTGCACAGAACCAACAATGAGTTGCGCTCCGATTTTATTTACCAGCATATCACGAAAAGTAATTGTTTCAGGAAAATTATGTCCCGTGTCAATATGCACTAAAGGGAATGGAATTTTAGCAGGGAAAAAAGCTTTTCTTGCCAGATGCACCATAACGATAGAATCTTTTCCACCTGAAAAAAGCAAAGCCGGCTTTTCAAATTGAGCTGCCGTTTCGCGAATCACATAGATGGCTTCTGATTCAAGAATTCTGAGGTGATTTAAATTGTAAAGAATCATGTACGTGGTGAGAGCTTGTTTGAAATGTAATCGATAATTATATTCACTGATGTTGATAAATCATTTTCTGAAGTTCGAATGATGAGCTCAGGTTGCAGTGGCGCTTCAAATGGTGAATGAATGCCGGTAAAATCGGGAATTTCACCTGCCCTGGCTTTTTTGTAAAGTCCTTTTACATCGCGCGACTCACAAACTTCCAAAGGGCAATCTACAAAAATTTCAATAAACTCACCTTCCTGAACCAATGCGCGAACCTTATCGCGGTCGGCCCTGAAGGGAGAAATAAAAGCGGTCAATACGATGATCCCGGCGTCGACAAATAATTTCGACACCTCTCCAATTCGTCTGATATTCTCTTTGCGTCCCTCTTCTGAAAAATCGACATTGCTGTTTAGCCCATGTCTGATATTATCACCATCTAACACATAGGTGCGAACCCCTCTGCTGAACAGTTCCTGCTCTACAGCATTGGCTAATGTGCTTTTACCTGAACCCGACAGGCCTGTAAACCATAATATAAACGACTGATGTCCAGCCAGTTTATTGCGATCCAGTCTGGTGATTCGGTAATTTTGAGGGATGATATGGGATGAGTTGGACATTTTGATTCCCAAAAAACAGGGTGCAAAGGTAAGGTTTTAGGGCCACTTAACCTAAGCCGGCCAAATAGTGACTGCATGACTTTATTCGATACTGTAAGTGATTCCACCAACCATCATATATAATTGATATACTGCGTCTTAACAAAATAATTGCGGTTGAATTGCTTCCGCAGCCGATCTAATCTTCCTGAAAGAAAAGATTCCATAACTATCTTTGTTTAACTTTAACTGATGAAATTTCAAAATCAATCGAATTTTAAACTATGAATCACTTTAGAAATACCCTCCTTGTTGTTCTTTTATGGTTTGTCAACTTTTCTGTGTTGCAAGCCCAATCGTCCGGTAAAACCTTCTATCGATTGGTAAGTCCGCAGTATGGAACCGGAGCAGATGATTTTTCGAGTTTTATCTGCAAGCAACTGGAAGAATCGGAAGCATTGAAAGGCAAGGAAATAAAAGGGAATTACAAAGCCATAGTAACCATTGCCAAAACCAATGAAATAAGAGCCATCAGTGTAAAGGACACCAGCTCCAACGCCCTTTTCAACCGTCTTGCCGGAGATGCCCTTAAGCGTTCAGGAATCAGGTGGACCTCAGGCAAACTGAATTTAAAAGAGATGGAAATGAATGTTATTGTCACTATTGGAAGCAGGATGGAGAAAGGTTCGTCAACGACCGGGTTTTATAAGGCCGGTTATGAACTTGCGGGAGATGTGATGCTCTCCACATGTTATTATAACGAAGGTGTTGAGCTTGCAGCAAAAAAGGAATTCAGTGAAGCGGTACTTTATCTCTCAGAAGTACTGGCAATTCGTCCTGAAGATACCGATGCAAGGTATAACAGAGGGGTGTGCTACGTGCAACTTAACGAGAAAGAAAAAGCGTGCAGCGACTGGCTGGAAATGAAAAAGCAAGGCAGCAGCGATGCCGATGCTTTTATTGCCAAATATTGTGCTGCCTCTCCGGCAAAATAACATTCTGTAAAATTTACGGGAGCAGGCAACTATTTTCTTTCAGGAAATGTCTTAAAAAAAATAACCACTCCTTACAAGAGCCTGAAACCTACCCGTTATGAATCTGAAATTTACCACTGCATTTCTATTCTGCCTCATCCTGGCATGCTTTCCACACAAGTCAGCCGCGCAGCTCACTGACTATATTTTTGGCCTCGACAATATTTCTCTTGGCAATTATCAGTTTTCAAAAATTGAGAAAACTACGGGCAACATCACTTATATGCAAACATTACCTTTCTCGACATTCAATGGCTATGAAAGTGCCAGTGTGGATGTCGATAATGGTCTTTATTATTTTTGTAAAGGAAAATTTCTGGTTGTTTATGATGCAATAAATGGCGTTCAATTATCCATCATCAATTTAAATCTTGTACAGAATCAGGAATTCGGTTATGTACAGTTCAATCCCTGTGATGGAATGTTATATGGTATTATCACCGGCGGCACTGCAATTACTTTTAATTCTTACGATTTAGCATCCGGTACGTTTACTACAATTGACACATTACCTCCTAACACACAACTATGCATCAGTTGCAATGCTGTTATAAAGTCATCTCCGAATTATTATATCATTCAAACCACAACCAGTCTTTTAACATACGATATCAGCACAGGAAATCTGGTTTATAACACCACAATCATTGATCTGCCGAATGAAATTTTTGGTCACATTGAAATGAAATGCGGTACCGAACTTCTGTATGGAACATCTGCCAATACAAATCTGGGATTAAAATATCTTTCCACGGTTGATCCCATTACCGGTATTGTGGCACATTTGTCGGGTAACGGCTGGACACAAGGTGTTTTCAAACCTCTGAGCGGTGGAAATTGCATCGATCAGCCAACGGGTGAATATTATTATTCAGGGGCAGGTCATTTATTGATCAGCGCCAATACGTTAACAGGCAATCAGACTGCAGTTCAATACCTACCGGGAAATGGTGATCTGAAATTTGTGCGTCATTTTTCTGATTGCGACTGCGAACTTTCGGCAGTTGAAAATGCCGGTGAAGCATTAAGCGTTTCGATGTTTCCAAATCCGGCAAACACAACAGTGAGTTTCACTTTTGAAAATAACGGCGAATATGAAATCGCAATTACTGATGTTTCAGGGCGACTCTTTAAAAAGCAAACGTCAATAAATAACGGAACTTTTCAACTTAACATTTCTGAATTGAACCCCGGGTATTATCTGGTTCTAATCACTTCCAAAGCGGGAACTTACCAATCGAAACTGACAGTTATTCACGAATAACAGGTAATCAGATACCAACAGGATGCCAGGTAGTTTTTGTTTCCAGAGTATCCAGAATGCGATAAGGAGATGCAGCTTCCTCTTCCATCCATGTGCTGAAACTATGATGGATGATGCGCTTCACATTCAAGGCAGCATTGGTTTGAATTGTTTTCAGGAATTCCATGTCTGTTCCGCAATAAATGGTAGCGTTCACATCCATGTGATTTGAAAATGGACCAATCAGTTCTTTTTTCTGTCCGGTAAGAATATTGACCACTCCACCAGGTAAGTCAGAGGCATGCATCACTTCTGCAAGTTCAATTGCTGAGAGTGGATATTTCTCGTCAGCTAAAACAATGATTGAATTACCACTCACAATACATGCAGCAATTACAGAAACCAGTCCCAGTAACCCCGATTTAGCAGGAGCGATTGCGCTAACAACTCCGGTAGGTTCAGGGAATGAAAAATTAAAGTGAGACGACTCCACAGGATTTACCGAACTGAAAATCTGCTGGTATTTATCTGACCATCCTGCATAATAAACCAAGCGGTCGATGGCACGATGCACTTCTTCTGTTGCATCGGAAGATGTAAGTCCCTGCAACATAAGTGTAGCAACAAACTGAGCCTTTCTGCCCTCCAGAGTTTCGGCGATGCGGTATAAAATCTGTCCTTTGTTATAGGCAGTTTTACCTGCCCACGATTCGTGTGCTTTGCGAGCCACAACAACTGCATCTCTGAAGTCCTTTCTGGAACTCCTGCAAATATTTGCAATCAGCTGTCCTTTGGGGTCATTCAAACGGGTGTACCTTCCCGATTCGGATCTTGGGAATTTACCATCGATATAAAGTTTATACGTTTTTTGAACTGCCAGTCTTTTAGTCGCTGTAGTGGGCGAACCATTAAGGGAATTTGCAGCTGGAGTTTTGAGTTTTTTTGCTTTTAGTGTTTCCATAAATACCGGCCGGAGGGCCATGCCATATTCAGTTGTTTACTTTGAATCTGAAAGTGAACTCAATTTACATGAGCCCAGTTCTCACCTGATTTAATTCTGTACAACTGCATTTCCGAAATACGGAATTGTTCGGCAATGGCCTTCATCGATTGTGTTCTTGATTTGCTGAATATTTTTTTCTTGATCTGTTTAACAATGGCTACAGTGAGTTTGTGTCCTTTGTAAACGGGTTTGTTCATTCTTTCTTTTCTGGCTTTAAGTACCAGTGGGCTCGATTGCTGATGTTCCTCCATTTCAGCCTTGGTGGCCCATTTCAGATTTTTGGCTGTGTTGTTCAGCTTGTTGTAATCTTTATGAATCACATACTGCTGTTTGGTACCTGTTTTTTTCACAAACATTTCCGCAACCAGTTTGTGTATGTAAAAGGTTTTGTTCTCTCCGAATGGTTTTACGTTCAATGTGGGATAGCCCCCGATTGAAGTTCCGTTGAGTAATTTTCCTTCAGCGATTTTACCTGTAAAGCTGGCAATCCGACCCTGGCTGGAGATGGCATACTTATAGCGCAGTGCCCCTTTTGGCATCTTGAGCTCTTTCCAATCTTCGTTCTTGATAGATTTGATCATGATGTAATGGTTTTGAATCTGCTTTTGAAGGCAGGGGGGTTATTTTCCGATAAAGCTATAAAATTTCCGATATACTCCAAATTTTTTAGCCTTGCAGAATCTGCCGTTGGCGGAATTTCTTTCAGAATTACGCCTTTACACCTTCAAATAAGGGTATAAACCATGCAAACCACCTTCTCTTCCCATACCACTTTCCTTATAGCCACCGAATGGTGAAGTAGGGTCGAATTTGTTGTAGGTGTTGGCCCAAACCACTCCGGCTTTCAGTTTTGAAGAGACCTTAAATACTTTAGAACCTTTATCAGTCCACACGCCACCCGACAAGCCAAACGGGGTGTTGTTTGCCTTCTCAATTACCTCTTCAACGGTTCTGAAGGTTTGTATTGCCAGAACAGGTCCGAAGATTTCTTCCTGCACAATACGACTTGATTGAGCCACGCCTGTAAAGAGGGTAGGTTTGAACCAGAAACCTTTTGAAGGCAGTGAACAGGAACTTTGGTACATTGTTCCGCCCTGGTTCACACCGGCTTTCACGAGATCTTTAATCTTCGAAAGTTGTGCTTTTGAGTTGATGGCTCCGATATCGGTATTCTTATCAAGGGGATCACCAACGATGAGGGTCTCCATACGATCCTTAAGCTTGCGGATTACCGTTGAGGCTATACTTTCCTGAATAAAAAGTCGGGAACCGGCACAGCAAACATGACCCTGATTGAAGAATATACCATTGATTATGCCCTCTACGGCCTGATCGATAGCAGCATCTTCAAAAATAATATTGGCAGCTTTCCCGCCAAGTTCAAGAGTATATTTTTTTTCGGTTCCGGCCAGTGATTTCTGAATGATTTTGCCCACATCTGTTGAGCCTGTAAAGGCTACTTTATGGATGCCGGGATGATTCACAATGGCTGCTCCGGTGGCTCCTGCTCCGGTAACAATATTCACCACTCCTGGGGGCAGGTCTGCATCTCTGATGATTTCAGCGAGTTTCAATGCTGTGAGAGGAGTTGTTTCTGCCGGTTTCAGCACCACAGTATTTCCGGCAGCGAGTGCCGGTGCAATTTTCCAGGCAGCCATCAGAAGTGGAAAATTCCAGGGTATGATTTGTCCCGCAACGCCCAGGGGAGCAGCTTTTTTACCCGGCAATGCATAGTCCAGTTTGTCGGCCCATCCGGCATAGTAAAAGAAATGAGCTGCTGCCAGCGGCACGTCAATATCACGTGATTCACGAATGGGTTTACCGCCATCCATTGATTCAATAATCGACAGCTCACGAGCCCTTTCCTGCATGATGCGCGCTATTCTGTAAATGTATTTGCCTCTTTCGGCAGGAGCCATCTTCGACCAAACCTTCGACCATGCATTTCCGGCAGCAGTAACTGCCTTATTCACATCTTCCTGAGTCGCTTCCGCAACAGATGCAATTACTGTTTAGATCGGAAGAGCACACGTCTGAACTCCAGTCACTTAGGCATATCTCGTA
>ERZ650309.385-NODE-385-length-21920-cov-9.209970_pt1 | contig 21920 bp, 25 predicted proteins | sample MGYA00376245_ERZ650309 | MGnify/ENA primary metagenome ERZ650309 (study PRJEB26733, sample SAMN07839294) | wastewater metagenome | biome: urban; feature: wastewater treatment plant; material: waste water | place: USA: North Carolina | collected 2016-04-26 ...
GCATCAGGAACATTATTAGCACCATCAACTATTTTTACTGAAAATATTTTACGTCCAATATTGGGTAACGTTTCTGATACGCGTTTTTTATGGATTATTCGCTCGGTTGTGTTAACTTTTGGCGTGTGTGTTACGCTATTTGCATTAAACTCAAACTCTTCTATTTTTGAGATGGTTGAAAATGCTTATAAAGTAACCCTTGTATCAGCATTTGTACCTTTGGTTGCAGGGATATATTGGTCTAAGGCAAATACTCAAGGTGCGGTGTTTTCGATGGTTTTTGGTGTGGTTGTATGGATTTTCTTAGAGGCAACAGCGCCAGAAGGATTATGGCCTCCACAGCTAGCAGGTTTGGTTGCAGCAATAATTGGCATGTTATTAGGCTCTTTGTTGCCAGAAATGATAAAGTCACCAGCCCAGCCACCTTTAAAACATACACATAAATAATAATAAATTTGGGCTAATTCATTTAGCCTAAATCTTTCTCCCTGTAGAGGACTTTTTTATGAAGCGTAATCTTTCTTTGTTTGCAATAATGACCTCATTATTGATGGCCAATTATGCTATTGCTGATGAAGAACAAGCTCCGCCCACTGAGCAAAAAACATTAACCTATAGTCAAAAAGCAAAACATATTATGCAGCAATTAAAACCTGTTTCTGTGTATACGGGTGTTGGTTTATTTAGCGATATGTTGAATATTAATAACGAAGCAGTCACAGATCTAGGTAATTTTTATCTGCGTGTTGGCAAGTTTATGGAGTCTGAGGCAGGTGCAGCGTTTAATATGGGATGGCGATATCCAATTACAGGTGGTCGTGATGAGTCAGGCTATTTTGTTGGAGCATTTTTTGGCCAAGTCGTGGCGAGTGTTAGAGATGGAAATCAAGAATATCACCGCAATGGTGGAGGCTTAGATATTAGCTATCATTGGGTGAATGAACATACACGAAAAACAATATCTGTTGGTTTAGGAACAGGTTTTTCAAGAAGAGTGGATGGTAATGCAAGTGAGCCAGCACAACCTCGAGCCTTTTTTAGCTTTAGTACAGCATTAAAAGTGTTTTAAGATTGCTTTCGTTATCAATAAGTAATATTGTCAGACAGTTTTTTTTATAGTTCCGTTTGTGTATTAAAAAATAGTTTCGTTTGATAGTTTGGGGATTTGCTAGCTTACATTGAGTAAATATGTTTTAACATCAACAACAATACTCTTAGCAGCTAAGTTCTAATTTGTACAGGTAGTCTGGATTAATGGAAGCACTTCAACAATTTTGGCAACAAATATTAGCCCGCCCTGATTTTTGGGGCTTCATTACCATTCCTATTGTCGCATCAGTTGTTACGTGGCTACATGTGTGGATGGCACTAAAAATGGTGTTTTATCCTATTAGTTTTTGGGGATTTAAACTCGGAAATTTGCCTGTTGGTTGGCAAGGCATTGTGCCTCGTAAAGCAGGAAAAATTTCGGGTATTTTGGTTGATCAATCATTATCTAAAATTGGCTCGTTAGATGAGTTCTTTAGAGAAATGAAGCCTGATGAAATGGCTGAATTTGTCAGTGAAGCATTAATGGAAAACATTGATGATTTTATTGATGAGGTGATGACTGATCGTAATAAGACTTTATGGGAAAATTTACCTAATGGCATAAAACGTCGTATTTATGATCATGTACGCAAACAAGTGCCAAGTATTATGGAAAACTTGGTCACGGAGTTAACTTTTAGTGTTGAAGAATTAGTTGATATGCGTGACATGGTCGTCAAACAAATGGAAAATGACCGTGCCATGATGGTGCGTATGTTTTTGCGTGTTGGCCAGAAAGAAATTGATTACATTTGGCATAGCAGTTTTTGGATTGGTCTATTCTTTGGCGTTGTCCAAATGTTTGTTTGGCTGGTTGTACCGTGGCATTGGACTTTAGTTTTTTGGGCTGCCTTATGGGGCTTTTTGACGAATTGGATTGCTATTTGGATGGTATTTAACCCCATCGAACCAAAGAAAATCATGGGTATGACTTGGCATGGTGCTTTTATGCGTCGTCAAGCTGAAGTATCAGAGGTTTTCTCTCATGTTAGCACTCGTGAGTTGTTTACCATTCGTCAAATTATGAATGAAATGATGTTTGGCCCAAAAGCTGATAAAACTCGTAAAGTAGTTAAACGTCATGTGAGTAAATTATTGGATACACCGATTGTCCGTACCGCTATTCAAATGACGATGGGCTGGGAAGAGTATGCAAAGTTAAAAGATACCATTGTTGATAAGTCTATTGCTGCAACAATGGTACCTATTTCTGATCCAGACTTAAATGAAAGCCGTGCTGCAAAAGTAAACGAATTATTTTTGGAGCGTATGAAAAAACTGACGCCAATGGAGTTTCAAAATTTATTACGTCCTGCTTTTAGAGAAGATGAGTGGATTTTGATTGTATTAGGTGGCGTCACGGGTGGATTGGCTGGTTGGATTCAGTTAATGTTAGGGTTTAAGTAGTTTATTGATACTGTTTATCTGGATTTTTAATTCAGATAAACAGTATGAGTGTCGTCATTATAGGATATGAGCGGCTTGCTCAAAACTTAACCGTGGATTACGGGTATGAAGTTTAGCCACATCACCATAACCCAAGTTAATTAAAAAATTGGATTTAATTTGCGTGCCTGCAAAAAATAGCTCATCAACTAATTGATTATTAAAGCCAGACATGGGGCCAGCATCTAAGCCTAAAGCACGAGCGGCCATAATTAAATATGCACCTTGCAAAGAGCTATTACGAAAAGCGGTACTATCAATCGCGGCTTGATTACCAACAAACCATGATTTTGCATCAGTATGTGGAAACAAAACAGGTAAATGTTCATAAAACTGATAGTCAGCCGCAACAATCACGGTAACAGGTGCTTGCATAGTTTTATCAATATTTCCCTCAGCTAAAGCAGGTTTTAATTTGGCTTTGGCTTCTTGACTGGTAACAAAGACAAAACGAGCAGGGGTCGTATTGGCAGCGGTTGGTGCAAATTTTACTAAATCATATAATTGATGTAATAATTCGGTGCTTACAGCTTTATCTTGCCAAGCAGAAAAGGTACGTGCTTCAGTAAATAATTGATTTAATGCTTGTTCATTAAGTGCAGTATTCATATTAAATTCCTATATTGTGTCGTTAAATAAAATATCTCAACCCATGTCTATTAAGACAAATCAAACCATAAGGCTTGGCCATTACTCAGCGCAGTAAAGTGTAATGCCAATTCGTCTTTGCTAATTAAGGCATCACCTGTCGTTAAGCCAACATCATTAATCACACCTTGACCCTCAATTAAATGAAAATATCCATATTGACGATCAATAGGTAAACTAATTTTTTCACCTTGATTGAATTTTAGGCGATAAATAGCTGCATCCTGTTTAATATGCATAGAGCCTTCTTGTTCAATAGGGCTAGCAATTAAGGCAAGTTGTTGGCTATCAGCAAACTGCATTTGTTGATAACGAGGCTCAGTATTTTGTTCAGCAGGTACTAACCAAATTTGCATTAAGTGTAAAGTTTGCGTAGGGTGGCTATTCATTTCACTATGACTGACACCTTTGCCCGCACTCATTAATTGAAATTCGCCTGCACTAATTTTAGTGGTATTACCCATGCTATCTTTATGGCTCACTTCGCCTGCTAACACATAGGTCAAAATTTCCATATTACTATGGCTGTGGGTGGCAAAACCTGTGAGTGGTCGAACTTTATCTTCGTTAATCACCCGTAAGTGACTAACACCCATAAAACGAGGGTCATACCAAGAAGCAAACGAAAAACTATAACGCGCTTCTAACCAACCATAATTGCCTTGGCCGCGTTGTGCTGAAGAATGGAGAGCTAACATAAAAGATACTCCTATTAATCTGTGTTCAAACTAATGGGGTAATCATAGTTGATGAATGTTATATGTTGGTAGAGCCGCTAAAAGATAAACTATGTTGCCTAAAATGAAACAAGGGGCATTGCCCCTTGTTTATTCACCGCTCTCGTAAACCATGTTTTCTGAAGGAGGTTGTAAATAATAACCTTGTAGATAACGTACTCCCATTGTCCAAAGTTTGGAAACAGTGGCAGCATTTTCAACATAAGAAACAACCACACGTTTATTTAAGGTGTTGAGTTCGCTAGCGAATTTTTTAGTGTTATCGAGGTTAGCTTCTTGGGTTAAATCTTGGGTAAAAGAGCGATCAAGTTTGATGTATTCTGCTTCAACGTGTTTAAGCGTATTTAATGGATTAAGTGTGCAACCAAAATTAGTAATAGATACATCCACACCATTAGCACGTAACAAAGAAGTATGTTCTTTGGCTTGTTTTAGGTAAGTGACCACATCATTTTCGGAAAATTGAATCACTAAAGGACTACCTTTAGGATCAATGGCTTTGGTTAATTTGGTGACTAATTCGGGTAAACTGGCATCCTGTAAAGATTCAGCGGTTAAATTAAGTAATAAGCGGCTACCTGGGTGACGAGATAAATGCTCTTTTAATCGTTTACAAGCATTGATTAATACCCAACGATCAATCTTAGTGCCTAATTGATAACGCTGAGCGACATCTAAAAATTCATCAGGTGCCATGACTTTGCCATCGGCTAGTGGCAGGTGTACAAAGACTTCATAAAACTGAGCTGTTTCGTCTTCAACATCAAATAAAGGTTGAAATAATAGTTTAAATTTACTTTGCTCTAAGGCTTCAACTAATAATTCACGTAAAGCTGAGTCGTTAGCAGCAGCATTTTCGGCTGGATTGTAAACGCTAACTCCGTTACCAGTCCCTTTATTTTGTAGTTTAACTTTTTCGCTCGCATTTACTGCACGAGATAATAATTCTGGAATATCAGGTGCGGTTTCACCAATCATAGCAACACCAATACTCAATGTTGTTTGAATGGTTTTGCCATTAGGAATATCAAATAAACGTTCGTAAATAGCTTGGCAGGTTTTTTCGGCGGTTTGTTTAGCTTTTTCTGAGTCTGTATCTTGAATAATTGCAGCAAATACACTATCACTAAAGCGCGCTAGAATGGCATTTGGCATTAAATTAGCTAAAGCTTTGGATAATTCAACAATAACGTTATCGGCTCCAACAATACCAGCCGTTGTTGTAATGTATGGTAAATTATCAATACCCATATAGAGCAAGGCACTTTGGGTTTTATCACGGCGGGCAATCCCTAAAGTTTCTTCTAGCTTCTCTTCCATCTGTTGACGATTTGGTAAACCTGTTAATTGGTCAATAGAGGTAGCTGCTTTTAATTGTTCAGCAAGAAGGGTGGCTTGGCCAGCACTATCATCACGACGAATAATAATTTGAGTACAACGTTCGCCATCATAACTTGCTGTAGAAAGTTGCATCATGGCATCAATTTGATCCCCATCTGCCTTGACACCATGAAACTTCAAATCATTAGATATTTTTTCGCCTTTGCTATAAGCTCGTAAATAATCTTTAAAGTTAGCTAAGTCTTGTTTGCCAACTAAGTCAACCATTGGCATTCCTTCTAGGTCTTCACCAGATTCGTAGCCAAATAGTTCTACGTATGCTTTATTGGCATAAATGTGCATACCATCATGTACATAAGCAATAGCATCACGTGAGTTTTCAAGTAGCAATTGGCAACGTTTTTCGGTTTCTTTTAAAAATGATTCTGCGGCACGTTTAGCACGACGATGATAAAGATTGGTTAATTCTCGACGAATACAAAAAACAATATGCTGATGCTGATTATAGACAATTGCGTCAACAGCACCCATTTCTAAAGCTTCGACAATAATATCTTCGTTATATTCATTTAATAAAACAATGACTGGTACGTCTTTATCGGAATCTCTAATAACTTGTACTACATCATTATAAGCACCATCACTGAGGTTTTCGGCAGTCAAAACCATATCCCATACTTGATTTTTGAGAAGTTCCTTAAAGTCTTCTAATGTAGCAATTAATTGTGGGCGAGTAGGAGTGCCTGCACCTTTTAAACTTTTAATAATATCTTCGGTATTGTCGGCTGACGAATGCAATACTAGCAAACGTAAGGTTTCACTTTTCGTAGCCATAAAAATAATTGCCTATAGGATTCAAAAAAATATAGAGATATAAACATAGCTAAGAGCGCAGCTATCCATTAAAAATGGTCTGCGCATAAAAAATTAAGCTGTAATGTTATAAATTTCCCCATAGTGTATCAAAATCATCTTTAGCTTCAACAGTATTGGTATTAGAATTTTGCTGATTTGCTGTATTTTGAGGCTTAGTTGGAGCCTGCAACCAAGCAAAAGTAAATTGGCTAAAACTTTGAGTGCTAAATAACTCTGTGGTCAATTGAACTTTATAATCATCATGACTTTGTCGTAACATGACATTATAGCCTGTTCTAAACGTCACATTGGGAGTGATTAATGTAGCAGGTCTTGCCATTGATGGCACTTCTTTAATTAAAAATGTACGCATATATTCGGTACGTTCGCCCGTTTTCTTGAGTACACGTGCACCACAAGGAATAGCACTACCAGAAATAATCTCAATGCCAGCTTCTGCACCTAATGTTGGTAGTTGTTTAACCCAGCGAATAACGCCAATTGTCCACGTTTTATCATTAGGTTCACGCATGGCTAAAATTTCACCGGTACGTAAACTAATAGGAGGATCACCATCCCAACGAATACAGTAGCCACCTGGACTAATGTTGACAATTGAAGTGACATGAGGTGGATATAAGCCTTTTTGACTTTTGCCTTTGTTTTGTTGGGCTTTTTTCTCTTCGCTGATAGTGGGGACATTACCTAGATGAAAATCCCAGCCAATATCGGCATCACCAAGCCCTTTGCGTTGAAAGAGATTTTTTTCTTCTTCAGTAGCATCTAAAGGTAAATTCAAAAAATCATCAAACTCTGTTTCTTGAGAAAAATGATAGTGTGCAGATGTTAAACCTAAACAAACCAATAACTGGCCTTCGTAACTCCGTCGCGGGAATGTACGTTCAGAAGGTGCACTCCAAGCACCAATTAAATGTTGCAATAAACTTGGATTGATTTGTTCCCCGTGATGCAGTTGATTTGCAGGCGTACTTTGAATTTTTTGTAAATGTTGAATAAATTTTGAGGCATCTACATAAATAGCATGGGGAATATCGGTTGATTTAGACACATAAGTTGGTGCTAAATCACTTTCAATATCAATCAGTAATAAATCCGAAACTGAAAATTTATTTTTTAATTTTAGATAAGTGACCCATAATTCTGATACATCATAAATTTGTTTAATTTCAGTTTGACGTAATTTGTTAGTTTGGCTAGCAGACAGAATAATGGCTCGTAAGTAACTATCATCAGCGGTAGTTTCTTGACCAAATTGTAAGTGATTGTCTGTGACCTTGGTATTAGCTACGTTATGTGCATTAGCAGCATGATGTAATAAATGTAAATCTGACCATAATCCTGTGGGGGCAGATAAATACAATAATTGTGTTTCAAGTAATAAACCGTTAAGTTCACTGATGGCACGTTGAAAGCTTTGTGCAGCAAGCTGTAATTGTTGACGACGACCTACACCAATAATGCTTAACTTTGTCATTAGTTTTTCGGCACAATCATAGGCAACAATTTTGTAGCCCAATGCTAAATTATGACGTAAAGATTGTGCTAATGAAGCAACACGGTTGGCACGCTCAGGTAATAGAACGGATTGATTGAGATAATGTTTGGCTAAGGCGTGTAAAACATTATGCACAGCAGGACGTAATTCTTCTAAGAGTTCAAAGCGTGTGTCTTCAGACATTTTGACACGTGTTAATTCTTGTAGAGTTTGATACAACTGTTTTGTTGTTTCGCCTACATTCATAATAGGCAAGGCTTGAACCCATTTAACCATATCATTTTTAGAATGACTTACTAAACTTAATTGAGATAAATCGCGTTTAGGTAAACCTTCTGCTAGTTGTTGATTAATTGTTGTCATAGTGTTTTCGGCCTGATGCTGAGTCCATTTGGCTCACTACCACAATAGGGGTTAATAGTGGCGTAATGGTATTTTTGTGTGTATCGCTTTGAATTTTATACTAAGCGAAGATTATACGCTAACCATAAGTAATGCAAATATCTTATAAGAAGATTATTGACGGTTAAATTGTTTGAGTGGCAAATTTAATAAAGCTTTCTACGCCATAGGTTCTGTATTTTTGTTGATGAATTAGCACAAAAAGTTGGCGATTTAGATTTAAAAAGGGTGTTTGTAAAATTTGTAAGGTATTGTTTTGTATTGCTTCATCTAAAGAAAGGCGTGAAGCACAACCTACCCCTAAGCCACTAGCTACGACCCGTTGAATGGCTTCGGTATGGCCTAATTCTAATAAAACATGAATGTGTGGCAAGCGACCAACAACCGCATTATCAAAAATCTCGCGTGTACCAGAGCCAGCTTCACGCAAAATCCATTGCGCTTCACTAAAATCGGCTTCGGTAAGCGGCTGAGTTAATTGTTTTTGGGCGAGTGGGTGAGAAGGTGCAGTAAATATGACTAATTCGTCAGATTGCCAAGGAATCACTTCTAAATTAGGCGCGTGACAAAAGCCTTCAATAAAACCAATATCCAGTTCAAATTGTTCTAAAGCTTGAATGATTTGACTGGTATTGGCAATTTCTAGGCTTAATTGACATTGTGGATGTTCACCCATAAAACTGGCAATTAATGGTGGCATTAAATAATTACCCACCGTTAAGCTTGCGCCAATTTTTAGGCTACCGACTTTATCGCCATGACCACGAGCAATCGCTTCGAGTTCGTTAGCATGAGCAACGGTATTGATAGCATGAGGTAAGAGTTTGCGACCCAAATCATTAAGTTGTAATCGTTTACCAATTCGATCAAATAATAAGCAGTCTAATTGGCCTTCAAAGTCTGAGAGAGCCATACTCGTCGCACTTTGGGTTAAATTAAGCTCATTCGCTGCACGAGTTACTGTGCCATGTTGTGCTACCGCAACAAAAACAGCTAATTGTTTGAGTGTGATACGCATGATCTAATTCTCCATGTTAGGAATGAGCTTAGCAGTGAGCTATAATTAACGCAAGCTTGTACCAATAGCTTGCCCCATTTTTACTGGGCTTGTTGCTTGTAGCTCTTTGTTCCATGCCATGACATCTGCACCAAACAATACAATCGCGGTTGAGCCTAAATAAAAGCGGCCTAATTCATCACCTTTTTGCAGTGTGATATTGGCATGACGATAATCGGTGGTGATAATTTTTTTGCCGTGTGGTTGAATATTGCCAGCCCAAGCAGTGCCAATACCTGCCACAATCATTGCCCCTACTAAAACAACAGCCATTTTGCCCAGTTCGGTATCAAACATACACACCAAACGTTCGTTACGAGCAAATAAATTAGGCACATTTTCGGCAGTGGTGGTGTTGACCGAAAATAAATCACCAGCCACATAAATCGTTTCGATTAATTTGCCTGTAAACGGCATATGTACACGATGATAATCGCGTGGTGATAAATAAACTGTAGCAAATTGGCCTCCGATAAAGGCTTGCGCGCGTTGTTCATCACCACCTAATAAAGTTGCAACACTATAATCATGGCCTTTGGCTTGAAATATTTTGTCGGCACTGATTGAGCCAAGTTGTGAAATTGCACCATCGGCAGGTGATATAATCGCATTAGTTGCAGAAGCAATAGGGCGAGCATTAGGTTTTAAAGCGCGGGTAAAAAAGTCATTAAAACTTTTATAGGCTAATGGGTTTTCTTCTAAAGCTTCGCTCATATTAATGTCATACTGAGCGGCAAAATTTTTAATAAAGGTATTTTTAATCAATTTGTTTTGGCTGGCGGCTAATAAGCCTACGCCTTGAGATAATAAGTGTTGTGGCACTAAATGTTGAAAAGTAATAAATAAAGACATAGATAAATTCTCTGTAAAAAATAATCACGAAGTACACTGAGCGAAGTCGAAGTGCGAGGATGGTTGGTTTCGACTCCGCTCAACCATCAACACTTCGTTCCCTGAGCCTGTCGAATGGCAATCACCCGACCAATAAATGTTTAATTACTCACTGGCGTATCACGTAAATTTCCCCATTCACTCCATGAACCTGCATAAGCTTTGATATTCAGTCCTAAGAGTTTTCCGACTAAGTAGCTTAAACCTGAGCGATGATGGGTTTGGCAATAAACAATCACGGTTTTATCGGAGGTGATACCCAAATGGTGCAACTCTTGTTTAACTTCATTTAAGACTCGAAGTTTAAGTGAGTTTTCTTTGTCAAGTACCTGATTCCATTCGTAATGCACAGCATTGGGAATATGGCCGCCACGCATGGCTAATAGACGAGAGCCTGTATATTCTTCAATAGAGCGAGCATCCCATAATACATAGTTTGAGTCTTGGTAATGGGCTAAAACATCAGCTAATAAAGCTTGTGGCTGATCGTTAAAATCAATGCTTGGACTGCTAGTTGTAGGTATTGTTGGACTATTATCAATAGCAAAACCTGCGGCTAACCATGCATGTAAACCGCCGTTTAAATAGGAGTAGTTTTTGTGGCCAATAATATCTAATGTCCAAATAAAACGCCCAGCCCATGCGCCGCCTTCATCATCATAAACAACCAAATGTTTATTTGCCGTTAAACCAATATTGGCAAACAGTTGTTGTAATTGTTCTACTGAAGGTAGTTTGCCTGTTGCTGGTAGCTCACCTGACACTAAATCGCGGGTATTAACCCATACCGCATTAGGAATATGTGCTTGTTGATAAACCGATTTTTTGCACAAATCGACAATTAATAATTCAGGATGATGAAGATTATCAAGTAGTTGCTGAGCATCAAGTAACAGGGGCAAGTCGGCCATTGTTGGTCTCGCGATAAAAATTCTAGGCCAATTGTAAACACTGTGAACAAGTTAAGCAAAACAGAGTTTGGTTATTTGTTAAAAAATCCAGTATTCTTGAAAAAAATACTTTAGGGAATCGTTATGTTAACACTCTATCCAGAAATTCAGCCTTATCATCAATTTCACTTACAAGTGGATGACACACATCATTTATATATTGAAGAAAGTGGTAATCCCAAAGGCATTCCTGTAGTTTTTTTACATGGTGGGCCGGGTGCTGGTACACAACCGTGGCATCGGCGTTTTTTTGATCCGACTGCTTACCGAATTGTGTTATTCGATCAACGTGGTGCAGGGCAATCCACGCCCCATGCCAGTTTAGAAAATAACACAACGCCTCATCTAATTGCTGATATGGAGCAAATTCGTCAGCATTTAGGGATAGAGCAATGGCTTATTTTTGGTGGGTCATGGGGTTCAACGCTAGCCATTGCTTATGCAGAAGCGCATCCACAACGGGTTTTAGGGTTAATTTTACGCGGCATCTTTTTGTGCAGACGTGAAGATTTATTATGGTTTTATCAAGAGGGGGCAAATCGTATTTTTCCTGATGCGTGGCAAGATTATGAAAAAGCCATTCCTCCCGAAGAACGCCATGATTATATGGGGGCATACCATCGTCGTTTAACGGGTGATGATGAGTTAGCACAAATGGCCGCAGCAAAGGCATGGTCGGTATGGGAAGGAATGTGTTCAACCTTAAAACCTAACCCTAATGTTGTGCATCATTTTGCTGATCCGCATGTTGCTTTATCGTTAGCGCGTATTGAAAGTCATTATTTTGCCCATGATATTTTTATGCAACCGAATCAATTATTGAAAGATGCACATAAACTAGAAAATATTGATGGCGTGATTGTGCATGGTCGTTATGATGTGGTTTGTCCATTAGATGGTGCATTTGCTTTACATAAGGCATGGCCACGTAGCGAACTACATATTATTCGTGATGCAGGGCATTCAGCAGCAGAAGCAGGGATTATTGATGCTTTAGTGAAAGCAACGAATGATTTTGCCTTGAGATTGGCGTAATCCCTCACCCCAACCCTCTCCCAATGGGAGAGGGGGTTTTAAATGAGTGTGTTCATGAAAGGTTTGATTCAGCGTGTCAGCCATGCACAAGTGGTTGTTGATGGAGAGGTGGTTGGTGCAATCGAGCAGGGATTGTTGTTGCTGCTTGGTGTAGAGCAGGCAGATACCGAGCAACAAGCCGATAAATTGCTTCATAAAGTCTTAAATTACCGTATTTTTGCCGATGAACAAGGTAAAATGAATTTGAGTGTTAAAGATATTGGTGGTGGTTTATTAGTGGTATCACAATTTACCTTAGCCGCAGAAACCAAAAAAGGTTTAAGGCCAAGCTTTTCGAGTGCGGCTAATCCAGTATTAGCAGAGCAGTTATATCAATATTTTGTGACGCAGGCTCGGCAACAACATGCACAAGTGGCAACTGGCATTTTTGCTGCCGATATGAAAGTTAGCTTGTGTAATGATGGGCCAGTGACTTTTATGTTGGAGGGGTGAGGCGTATTTACTCCTCTTTTTCTTTCTTCTCCAAAAATCTACCAAAAAACAAACCCACTTCAAACAACATCCACATTAACACAGCAAGCACCGTCATCGACAGCGCATCGGGTGGAGTAACAAACATCGAAATCGCAAAACAAATAACAATAATATAACGGCGTTTTTCGGCTAAGCTTTCGGTGCTAATAATGCCTGCCATAATTAAAATTAATACCACCACAGGAATTTCAAAAGTAAAACCAAAAACTAAAAAGAACTTAATACAAAAATCTAAATAAGCATTAATGTCGGTCATAAAATCGACATTTTCGGGGGCAACACTGACAAAAAACTTTAACACTGGCCCTAAAGTCACAAAATAAGCAAACGAAATACCAATATAAAATAAGATAACACTAGAAACGAGGAGGGGAATAGCTAGTTTTTTCTCATGTTTGTATAAAGCAGGCGCAATAAAAGACCATACTTGATAAAGCACATAAGGAATAGCAATAAAAAAAGATACAAAAAAAGTCAGTTTAAAGGGAGCTAAAAAAGAAGAAGTAATATCGGTAGCCACCATGCTACTACCGACAGGTAATAATTGGCGTAGTGGAGCAGCGAGTAAAGTATATAAATCGTTTCTAAAAGCCACTAAGACAAAAAAAACTAACAATGTTGCACCAATCATGTGCATCAAACGAGTGCGTAGTTCAATTAAATGCGCCACAAGGGGCATTTCATCTTGTTTGTTGTCTAAATCACTCATAGTCTTAGGATTTTATTAAGTTAACTTTGCTAGGTGGCAAAGAGGGTGCAGTTGGTACAGAATTATTTTCTTGAGGCTCATCATGATTGATGAGGGGCGTTTGTTGTGCCAAATAGGCAGGCGCAGCATCAACAGTTTGTGAAGCATCAGTCATTTGTTGATGAATTGTGTTTTCAACCGCTTTGATTTCTTCTTCAATAGGGTTAGTTGCTGCTTTTAGCCGAGCAATTTCATCGTTCATGCGTTGTTTAAGTTCGGCGGCAGAGACTTCTTTTTCAATTTCTGCTTGAATGTCAATCACCGTACGACGAATACGGCCAAGCCATGCGCCAGCCATGCGAGCTGCATGGGGGAGTTTTTCAGGACCAAGAACAACAAGGGCAACAATCCCCAATAAAATTAACTCGCTAAAACCAACATCAAACATTACACAGTATCTTTTTTGGCAGTGTTAACAGGAGTTGCAGTGCTATCAATTGGCGCGTTTTGGCTAATTTGAGCAGGTGGCGGTGTTTGTGGATTGGCAGCCGCTTGTTCGCCATCTTTCATGGAGTCTTTGAAGCCTTTAATCGCACCACCTAAGTCTTTGCCTAAGTTTTTGAGTTTAGATGTACCGAATAATAACACGACTACAACTAACATAATCAATAAGTGACTGAGTGATAAACCGGCCATAATAGTACCTCTTATTTGGTCGTGTGTTGACGAGCTGCTTTTTCAGCGTGTCCCGAAATATGCAAGCGACGAGCCAATTCGTCAATAATTGCTTGGGACGGAATATTAAAATGCCCCAACATGACAAGCGTATGAAACCATAAATCGGCTGTTTCATAAATTAAATCGTCAGTTTTACCTGATAAGCCTGCATCTTTGGCGGCAATAATGGTTTCAGTCGCTTCTTCGCCAACTTTTTCTAAAATTTTGTTAAGGCCTTTATGATAAAGACTAGCCACATATGAAGATTCTGCTGTAGCATTTTTGCGCTGCGCTAAAATTTTATCAAGTTCGGCTAAAATATCAGTGGTCATGTTTGGGATGCTCGTAAATGGCATTAGGGTCTTTTAACACAGGTTCAACAATTTGCCATTGTTGATTATCGTCTAGTGTACGATAAAAACACGATTGTCGTCCTGTGTGGCAGGCAATTCCGCCTAATTGTTCAATTTGTAGAATGATAACATCAGCATCACAATCTAATTGTATTTCTTTGACAACTTGAATGTGACCAGATTCTTCACCTTTATGCCAAAGTTTTTTGCGTGAGCGTGACCAATAAACACCACGTTTGGTGTCTGCGGTTAATTGCAAGGCTTCGCGGTTCATCCATGCGACCATTAATACCCGACCTGTTTGTGCATCTTGGGCAATGGCAGGAATTAAACCTTGTTCGTCAAATTTTACAGTATCGAGAAAAGTCATAATTTATTACCAGTACGATTGGCCATAATCTCTGCGACCAATGAGTCAACACTATCGGGAGTTTGTGTATTTTGACGAGAAAGTGTGTAATCACCTGTACCACGTTCAAATTGTTGCAAAAAACGTAATAGGCCATCTGTTCCTAGCTCTTTTTGTAAAATTTCTAAATAAATTTTCATTACACCAATACTCGCCAAATGACGGCGATAACCACTAAACCTGCACAAATTAGCGCAAACAATCCATCACTAGCACTCACCCCCGCTGCACCCGTTAATACCGCTAAAAAGGCTAACCAATCTTGGCGACGACTTTGGGCTAATTGATAGTGTAAGTTTTGTAGCTCACGCCATTGTTTTTCTTGCCATGCGTTATTTTGTTTTAAACCACGCAAACTATCATAAATCAAATTGGGCAATTCGGCTAAACCTAAGACCATAGCAGGGGTTTGTTGGCCGAGTTTTTTCATTGACTCAACAGGGTTTAGGCGAGTGCTTAACCATTGAGCCAATAATGGCTTGCCTAATGACCAAATATCTAAATCAGGATAAAGCTCTCGACCCAAGCCTTCAACATGGACTAATGTTTTTAGCAATAAGACTAATTGGGGCGGGATTTCCAAATGATAGCGTCGTGCAACTTCTAAAATATCCATTAAAATTGGTGCAAAATCCAATTCAGCAATCGATTTTTGTAACATCGGGCTTAACAGACGGCGCATCTCGCGGGTAAGAGCAGGAATATCTGTTGACGGTGGAATCCAGCCCGCTTGAGCAGCAATATTAATCAATTGTTGGAAGTCATGTTGCATCACGGCCATCATTAAGCGTGCAACCGTTAAATGGTCTGTGTCGCTTAATTCACCCATAATTGCACAATCTAAGGCAATATATTTAGGATTTTCTGGCTTAGAAATATCAACAAAAATATTACCAGGGTGCATATCAGCATGAAAAAAGTTGTGATTAAACACCTGCGTAAAAAATATCGTTAAGCCTTTTTCGGCTAAGACTTGTAAATTAACGCCTTTTTCGATGAAGGTTTTTTTGTCGGAAATTGGTACACCATAAATCCGTTCAGCCACCATCACTTGCGAACGACACCATTTATGATGCACTTCGGGTATATAAATCAACGAAGAGTTTGGAAAGTTATTTCTCATTCGTGTGGTGTTTGCGGCTTCTTGGAGCAAGTCTATTTCACTTAATAAAACTTGTTCGTAATCACAAACCACATGATGTAAATGTAGGGCGGCGGCGGCAGGTGTGCGTTCTTCTAACCACAAGGAAGCGGTTTTTAAAATAGCAAAATCTTGGCTAATCGCTTGTTCTAAGTTGGGGCGAACAATTTTAACAATCACCTCACGACCATCGACTAAGGTGGCGGTGTGCACTTGGGCAATAGAGGCGGCGGCTAACGGTGTTTGTTCAAAAGAGCTAAAAATATCTGCCAGTGGTGCATTTAGTTGTTGCTCAATAATTTGTGTGGCTAACAAACTATCAAAGGGCGGGACTCGATCTTGTAGTTTACTGAGTTCTGCAATCCAATTAGGCGGTAATAAATCGGCGCGTGTGGATAATAACTGACCGAGTTTAATAAATAACACACCTAACTCTTGTAGGGCTAAGCGCAAACGCTCACCATCATCATAGGTGGTTAACACAGGGTTAGACCACCATGCAGGATGAATCCTTAACAATAATAAACCTAATTTAACAGGCAGTGGAACAGGCGCATCTGCGGGAATCAGGGTATCTAAACGATAGGCCGCACAAATACGCCAGATTTCTAATAAACGGGGCAAGAAACTGTACCTTAGAAACATTGCAAAACCTACTTGTATAGTTTGTTTTTAGTCAAAAATTGTTGATTAAACCCTTAAATTAGCTTAGCCTAACGAAGCATCGATTCTATTTATAGAAGCGATGTCTATGGCTGGTTCGACCAAAAGTGAAGCCTGTGGAAAGAATGTGAGACCTAGAGGAGTATCGCGTTGGCTCAAAACCGTAAAACTCCTCATAATCGAGGAGTTTTATAGCGAAAACCAAGCTTTTTCCTCTGGGCAGTCTTATTGAAGCAGGAAATAAACACAAAATCTATAAATTTACAATGAGTAAATAAAAGGCTTTGGTAAGTTTTATGGGACAGCAGATGTTGAAGCATCCTATAATTCCTTAAAGCGGTTGCTGAGGATTTAGACGTTGTTTTAATAACGCAATACGTGCTTCTAGACGCTCAATATCGGTGCGAAGTTCTTGTACTTCTTCAATAAAGTCATCAACTTGCCATTTGCGTGGTAACAGTTGTGATTCTTCGCGTAAAAACTCACCACCATGCATCAAAAAGCTTTGTGCCGCTTGTTTGGCAAAGCTAAATAAGCTGCGAATACCTTGACCAATTTGTTGAGCAGGAATATCGCCAATCAATTGGCTTAGGCCAAATTCCCAATCAATGTCTAAGGCCAAACCAATCTGTTGTAAGGTCTGTAAAAAGAAAATATCACCTTCAAGTTGTAAACCACTTTGGGTAATCATTTGATCTTTATTAAACGCTTGTTTGATGTAATCAAAACTAGTTGCCGTTACAGTGGCGGTTGGCTCTAAGCTTAAGTGGTCTTCGGCAGGGGTTAAACGGACTTTACCATCATCAAAAAACACCAAAATACTCAAGTCGGGGTACTGAATATTTAATAATAAACTTTTGCCTGTTTGTGCATTGAGTTGTAAACGAGTGGCAGGGTCTAAGTCTAAGGCTTTATTGAGCATATCCTCAAAAGCAGCCAAGGCGATGACGGTCGGTAATAACATTATTTATAGCCTCGATGTAAAGCCACAATACCACCTGTTAAATTGTGGTAATCACAACTGATAAAACCTGCATCTTGCATCATGTCTTTTAGGGTGTTTTGGTCGGGATGCATCCGAATAGATTCGGCTAAATAACGATAACTATCCGCATCTTGGGTGATGAGTTGCCCCATTGCAGGTAACACACTAAACGAATACGCATCATAAACTTTGGATAAAGGCTCATAAATTGGCTTAGAAAACTCTAACACTAATAAACGGCCATTGGGCTTTAACACCCGATACATAGAACGTAAGGCAGCATCTTTGTCGGTGACATTACGCAAACCAAAGGCAATGGTAATAATATCAAAAGTGTTGTCGGCAAAAGGCAAGCACTCAGCATTAGCTTGCACATATTCTACGCCCGTATAACCGCCATCAATTAATTTGTCGCGGCCAACTTTGAGCATGGAATCGTTAATATCGGCTAACACCACTCGACCATTTGCACCCACTTCACGGGCAAAAACACGCGCTAAATCACCTGTGCCACCTGCAATATCAAGCACTTGCTGACCACGACGCACACCAGACAAGGTAATGGTAAAACGTTTCCACAAACGATGAATACCCATTGACATCAAATCGTTCATTAAATCGTATTTGGCAGCAACTGAATGGAATACTTCAGCAACTTTTTGGACTTTTTCTTCTGTTTTAACGGTTTGATAGCCGAAGTGAGTAGTAGAGTTGTCTTTGGCGTTAGTCATGGTCTTTAACTGAGTGGACAAAAAGATGTGCTGATTGTCGGATGAATTACAGGGATAATCAAGTTTTGTGACAAAAAACAAAGGCGCATGATGCGCCTTTTTATTTTTTACACTTGGTAGGGATTAGGTTCGTTGTTATAGATTTTGTTCATAATCGCTTCTTCTTTATTAATGAACATATCTAAAAACTCTTGTGCAGATCCCATCGGGCGCATGGCAGCAAAACCGCGATCTAAGAAATCATACAATGCCCCCAAACCTGCTAAATGCAATGGTTTGCTAGCAATTTTAAAAGTGGCATAAATAATACGATTTTTAACGTATTTGTCTAAACCCATGCCTAATTCACGCGCCAAAGCCATTTGTTGAGCGCGTTGTTCGCGCGTACCACAATGACGATAAGCATCAGCCATATTCTCTTCAGTAATTTCGCTAACTTTTAAGTGTTCAAACAAATAACCAGCCACTTGTTCATCAAGCTCGCCTGTAATGGCATTTAGCTCTAACGCGACAGCAGCAGTGCGCATGACTGAGTCGGGTAATAGACGAGTGGTGGTGGGGAGGGCACGTTCAATTTCATTGGCTAAGGAGGTTAAATCTAAGCCACCATACATATCACTCAAAAAGAAGTTGGTGACTGCTTGATAACGTTCATCCTCTAATAAATGACCATGAGTGCGCGTTAAACGAGCCACTTGCCATTTTTGAACAGCATTAAACCACTCTTTAAATTGTTCATCAGAATGACATCGCCAAGCACGATAACGAGCGAGGTCATAACGGAGAATGCCTTCAGTAGTGGTGATTTCTTCGCGTTTCATGGTTAAACCTTGAGCTGAGGATGAAATTGATTGCATGGGATTACTGGGCTTAGGCAAAATAATTGCGAATTTTATCTTCAATAATCGACATTGGGGCTAATAGAGGTTTGTCAGTAATGGTGATTTCTAAATTGCCATTTTTAACTACATATTTACCTTTTACTGCACCAACAGGCGTTTTACCAGAAAATTGGCCATTATTGGTATCGCCAGAAAATTGACCGCCTTTATTGCTGATGGTTGTTTTTACGCGATCTAAAGTCGCTTCTAAACTATCTTTAGGAGTAATCGTAAAGCTAGACATAATTGAACCTAAATATAAAGAGATTTTTAATATGATGAGGATTATGGATACCTTACCTCAAATAAGGGCAGGTCATTTTAACAAAAATTCATTAAAAAGTAGAATGTTTTAGTTTTCTCTCTAAGACCTTGGCGTTTAGAGAGAAAACTAAAGGTTGTTGACGTAGCAAAATTATAAAATAAAGCGACTTAAATCTTCATCTTGCACTAAATTGCCTAATTGTTTGTTGACGTCTTCAGAACTTAAAATTAAGACATCACCTTGACGTTCTGCACCCAAATCGCCTGCATTATAGGAAATTTCATCTAATAAACGTTCTAACACGGTATGTAAACGGCGTGCGCCAATATTTTCAGTACGTTCATTGACTTCAAAGGCCACTTCAGCCAAACGTTGAATACAATCTGGACTAAATTCAATATTTAAGCCTTCGGTTTTTAGCAAAGCTTTATATTGTTCGGTTAAAGAAAAGTGAGGTTCGGTTAGAATTCGCTCAAAGTCAGAAGGCGTTAAGGCATTTAGTTCAACACGAATCGGCAAACGCCCTTGAAGTTCAGGAATTAAATCGGAAGGCTTAGCTAAATGGAATGCACCAGAAGCAATAAATAAAATATGATCGGTTTTAATCATGCCGTATTTGGTGTTAACCGTACAGCCTTCAATGAGTGGTAATAAATCACGTTGCACGCCTTCACGCGACACATCACCGCCGCCATGTGATTCACCACGACGACAAACTTTGTCAATTTCATCAATAAAAACAATGCCATTTTGCTCAACAGCGGTCACGGCTTTGGTTTTGATGTCATCTTCATTCACTAGTTTACTGGCTTCTTCTTCTTTAAGACGCTGACGAGCCTCTTTGATTTTTAAACGTTTGCTACTTTTTCGGTCTTTATTAAGATTGCTAAACATTCCTTGTAATTGGCTAGCCATATCTTCCATACCCGGTGGCGCCATAATATCAACACCAATAGAAGCTTGCGAAACCTCAATTTCAATTTCGCGATCGTCTAACTCACCTGCTTGTAGTTTGCGTCTAAACAATTGACGTGTGGCATTATCAGTTTTTTCAGAAGTTTGCACAGTATCTTTATCCCAATCACTGCTTGCTGTGCGAGCAGGGCGTAATAAAGCGTCTAAAATACGTTCTTCAGCGGCTTCTTCGGCACGATAGTCGGTTTTTTCCATGGCGGATAAACGTTCGTTTTTAATCGCAACTTCCATTAAGTCTCTGATAATGGTTTCAACATCACGACCAACATAACCCACTTCAGTAAATTTGGTGGCTTCGACTTTTAAAAAAGGTGCATTGGCTAATTTTGCTAAACGACGTGCAATTTCGGTTTTACCCACGCCAGTTGGGCCAATCATTAAAATATTTTTGGGCGTAATTTCATGGCGTTGGATTTCATTTAATTGCATACGGCGCCAGCGGTTACGTAAAGCAAGGGCAACAGCACGTTTAGCAGCATGTTGACCGACAATGTGGCGATCTAATTCGTGAACAATCTCGCGCGGAGTCATCGTACTCATGGTTGCTTCCTTAAAACTTTAACACTTCAATAATGTGATTATGGTTGCTATACACACAAATATCGCCAGCAATTTGTAGGCTTTTTTTGGCAATTGCTTCTGCATCTAAATCGGTATTATCACTTAAAGCGCGGGCAGCCGCTAAGGCATAATTGCCACCTGAACCAATGGCTAACACTCCATGCTCAGGTTCTAACACGTCACCTGTACCAGTAATAATAAAAGAGGCATTTTTGTCAGCCACAATTAACATCGCTTCTAAACGACGTAAGGTGCGGTCGGTACGCCAGTCTTTGGCTAATTCAACTGCAGAACGGATTAAGTTTCCACCATGTTTTTCGAGTTTTGATTCAAAATGATCAAATAAGGTAAAAGCATCGGCTGTGCCACCTGCAAAACCTGCTAAAACTTGATTATGATACAAACGGCGAACTTTTCGTGCAGTTCCTTTAATCACGGTATTTCCTAAAGAGACTTGGCCGTCTCCGCCCAACGCGACGCTATTGTTACGGCGTACACAGACAATGGTTGTCATGACTGTTCCTATTAAAGCAAGATATTTCTACTAAGATAGGGACAATTTGAGGTATTTCAATATAAAGCTTAAGGCTTTATGCTGTTTTATGTGTAATTTGTGGGCTAATTGGCAAGGGTGAAAAGATGATTAAACGTTTACATGTGGCAACACGTTATAGCGAAGCAGCTATTCATAATGGGGTGGTTTATTTGGCAGGGCAAGTGCCTAATGATGTCACTCAGGGTATAGAAGGACAAACAGCCGAAGTGTTGACAATGATTGATGATTTATTGGCACAAGCAGGAAGTAGTAAAGATCATTTGTTAACAGTGACTATTTATTTAACGAATATGGCCGATTATGCAGGCATGAATAAGGTGTGGGATGGGTGGTTAAATCAAGGCTTTGCGCCACCACGTGCTTGTGTGCAAACATCTTTGGCAAACCCGTTGTGGAAAGTGGAAATAGTGGTGGTGGCGGCGCAGCTTAGATAAATATCAACAAAAAGCCTAGATTTTTCTAGGCTTTTCAAGGGTTTGATTGGGATGGCGACA
>ERZ650309.386-NODE-386-length-21910-cov-5.801922_pt1 | contig 21910 bp, 16 predicted proteins | sample MGYA00376245_ERZ650309 | MGnify/ENA primary metagenome ERZ650309 (study PRJEB26733, sample SAMN07839294) | wastewater metagenome | biome: urban; feature: wastewater treatment plant; material: waste water | place: USA: North Carolina | collected 2016-04-26 ...
CGTTCTCCGATGCTCCGTACTACAGCATCTCCAACCCGACCTTGGGCACACTCAGCGGGACCATCGGCGCCGTTGACTACGACGGCGATCCGCTGACCTACACAGTGACCGCAAAGACCACCAAGGGAAAGCTGACGGTCAACGCCAACGGCACGTACATCTACACGCCGACAGCCGCCGCCAGGCACGCCGCATCGGTACCGGACGCACCGACTTCGGTGACCCAGGACAGCTTCAAAGTGACTGTCTCCGATGGCCGTCACGGCAGCTACGACGTCACCATTCCCCTGACCATCTCGCCGGCCAACAAGGTCCCGACCGTCACCACCACGATCGGCAACCCCAACACCACCACAGGTGTCGTGAAGGGCACCGTCGCCTCCACCGACGGTGACAGCGACAAGCGCACCTACACCTTCACCCAAGGCGCCAAAGGCACTGTCACTGTGACGTCGACCGGGGCGTTCACCTACACCCCGACCACTGACGCGCGTACCGCTGCGCTGGCTCCGGGTGCCACCTACGCCGACAAGATGGATACCTTCAGCGTCACCGTCGACGACGGGCACGGCGGCGTCGTACCCGTCACCGTGAACGTCAGGATCGGCGCTGCCAACGTCAAACCGGTTGTGGCCAAACCAGTTATCTCGGGTACCGATGCCCGTACCGGTGTGGTCACCGGAACTGTCACCGCAACCGACGCCAATGGCGACACCTTGAGTTACGCAGCGAACAAGACAACCAAGGGCGTGGTCGTCGTCAACTCTGACGGCTCGTTCACCTATACCCCGACGACCGCAGCCCGGGCCGCAGCATCGAAAGCAGGGGCCAGCACGGCCACCAAAACCGAAGCCGTCACGTTCACCGTAAAGGACGGATTCGGTGGCAGCACAACAACATCGGTGACCGTGACCATCGCACCCAACCCGACAGTCAACACAGCGCCGACGAATGTCCATGCGACAGGGGTGACTACGTCATCTGCCATCGGTGAAGTCACCGGAACCATCACCGCAACCGATGCCGAGGGTGATGCCATCACCTACAGCCTCGGTTCAGATCCGACAACCGGCACCGCAAAAGTCAGTGCCGATGGAAAATTCAGCTATATCCCCACAGTGGATGCCCGCTACCTGGCGCTGGCGTTCCCCAACCAGAACACCGACAGTTTCACGGTCAATGCCACCGATGCCTTCGGCCTCACTACCTCCGCCACGGTCACGGTGACCATTGCGCCGCCCTCGGCAACCGCCATCGACCAACGGGCCACCACCGTCGGTGTGACCACCCAGCAGATGTACTTCTATTCGCAGGACGACACCACCAAGGCGATGGCGGTGCTCAAGGCCGCCGGCGTCGGCACCATCCGAATCATGTTGCCGTGGGCCGGAGTTGAGCCGTCAGATGGCACATACGACTGGTCGGCAGTGGACCGCGTGGTCACTGCCGCGAACGCCAGCGGCATCAAGGTATTGGCCACCATCAACACGACGCCGCTGTGGGCCGTCATTCCCGGCGATCCCCAATACTCCGGGCGCCCAGCAGATCTGACTCAGGTAAGCAACATCATGACCTTGATAGCTCAGCGCTACCAGGGCCAGATCGCGGCGTACGAGATCTGGAATGAGGAGAACTACAACGGATTCTGGGCACCGACCCCCGACGCGGCCGCGTACACCGCCCTACTGAAGGTCTCCTATACCGCGATCAAGGCGGTCGACCCGGATGCCATGGTGATCGCCGGAGCCATCGCTGCGGCCAACGAGACACCTGGCGGCCCGGTGATCAATCCGGTGACCTATCTCAAGGAGATGTACGCAGCCGGCGCGGCCGGATACTTCGATGCGTTGGCATTCCACCCGTATCAGTACGCGGTGTCGTTCTCGACCGGCCTGGGACACGACGGCGTACCGATCACCCAAGCCCAAGCCATGCACGAGGTCATGGCGGAAAATGGTGATGGCTACAAGAAGATTTGGGTCACCGAATACGGCGAGCCGACGTCGGTGGTATCGGAAGCCACCCAGGCCGCGTTCATCGCTGACTTCCTACGCACTTGGCGCACACTGTCTTACGCGGGGCCCGCGTTCATCCACACCTTCATGGACTACGACGATCCGGATCCCGCGCAGGCGTCAATGGGTCTGCTGCACAAGGATTGGACCCCCAAGCCGGCGCTCGGCGTGGTTTCCAATGTCATTGCGGAGAACGCTGCGCTGAACGCCTGACCGCGCCGCATGTCGTCACATCAGCAACATTGGTACCTGTCTCCTACCGACACCCCGCCCGGAGCAGTCAACTTTCCTTGGCGGTCAAGGAAAGTTGACCGCTCCCAACCGAATACACCAACAGAGACCGGTACTGAAGTTACCGATGTGACTGTCGCTGGCAGCAACACAGAACGACACACCCGAGCACAACACGCCCTTACACCGGGGTGAACTCTGACATCAGCCACTGATCGTCGACGCGGTCCATGGTGACCTTGACAGTCGAGGTTAGGTTGCTCGGCGGATCGTTGCCGATGGTCGTGGCCTGATCGATGAAGAGCAGCACGACCGCGCGATCAGACTTTGACGAAACCGGTGCTGCCGCAGCAATACTGGCCGATGCCGAGATGTGCTTCTGCCTAGCTCCAGGGATCACGACCTTGTTGATCAGGTCCAGGTAGTCGTTGCGGAAGGAACCCGTCATCCGCTCGGTTGCTGCGTTCAGATCCTTGTCCGCAGTGTCGGCCTTGTAAGACAGCAGCGCGACAGTCGTGTCCTTGGCAGCTTGAACAGCTTGTGCCCCAGAGGATTCCGATACCTTCGCCGACGATGCCTGCCATGCCATCACCGCGATCCCCGCCGCCAACGCCACCACGACCAGCGGGAGCACGACGAAGGGGATCAAACTTCTACGGAACGAAAACAACATTGGACACCTTCGCCTGATCACCATCATTACGAACGGTCAGCCGCATCCGCCACGATCGCGGTGCCGAATCCGGTTGACCGGCCATGCTCGTCTTCACCGACATCGCGAGAATCACCTGGGCTTCATCACCCGTGACGGACTCGACGCCCGCGTCGGTGACCGTGCCGACCGATGCTGACTTGGCGTTCTTGACCACTTCCACGAACGGCTTGGAACGCTGGGCGAAGTCATCGCAGAAAGCACCGGTCGAGGAATCGAGTACCCGCTGCATGTCCGCGTCAGCGTGCTGCCAGTCGATGGTCGTCAGATTCACCGCACCTTGCCGAGCGACCTCCAGGAACATGTCGCGTTGCGCGGCGGCCTTTTGTTCTTGATGATTCTGATAGCCCACCCAACCGGCCAGGGCCGCCAAGATGACAACCACCGCCGCCCCGGCCACGGTGGCTGTCCGTAGCAGTCGCACCGGCTGTTTTGCGTCTACCTGGCCGTCGTCGACCTCGACGAGGTCCGGCGCATCAACAGGTTCTGCCATCTGTACTCCTCGTGGCTTTCAGGCGTCGCCGCGGACCCTACCGTTCAGATGCGTGCAACGGCGTTGGCCACAGTGCCTTCGGCGAACGTGACTTGGCAGACTTGTCACGTTCATCCAGACTGCCGGCGCTATCGGTGGCCTCCGCTGAAGAAATCGTCACCGGTCAGTTCGGGGCCGTTCACAGTTGTCACTTGCGTCGCTGGCTCGGGCGGGTGTGGATTTGCCCGGCTGATTGCGACAACCGCTGAGCTGCAGCCCAATTCACACCGTTATCAGGAACCCAAACGCTGAGATAGCTGATCTCGTTCGAGCCTCGTCTGGCGTGACGGTTTCCGCCTCATCAACTCGAACAACCAGCTTCAATAATCTGGTTTATATATTTAACTCGGATTAGTACTATCGTTAGTCCGAGTTAGGAGAGTTATGGAGCCCGCCAGCCTGCCCTGGCCACCACACGGCCAAGAAATACGGCCCTGGGCGCAAACACATCGCGGTGGTACACGAGCCGATCGAACGCTCCGCTCGATCACCGTCTCGCTGCCTCCACTTATTGCAAATCGAACCGTCGCCCTCGACTCCGAAACGGCAGCCGATCTGGAAGCGACCACCTCCGAGATCACCAAGCTCGACATCAGCCATGCGGCTGACCCTTCAGCGTTGGGCGCGTTGCTGCTCCGCACAGAGTCCGTCGCGTCGTCGAAAATCGAGTTGATCCAAGCAAGTGTCGATGACGACGCCCGTGCGCTACACGGCAGCCGCGCAAGCGCCTCAGCTGTCGCCATGGCCGCGGCGACCACGGCGCTAGAGGCAATGATCGGGACGGTCGGCCCGAGCGTGCCTATCCGACTTTCCGCAATCACTTCGGCGCATACCGCACTCATGCGCGACGACCCGATAGAAGCATCTTCCGCCGGTCAACTCCGTACCGTCCAGAACTGGATCGGTGGCAGCGACTTCTCCCCGCGCGGAGCGCTCTACATCCCGCCGCCTCCGGAAATGGTGTCGCGCTACATGGATGACCTCATTGCCTTCACAGATCGCAGCGACATGCCAGCACTGCTGCAGGCCGCGATCGCGCATGCGCAGTTCGAATCTATCCACCCCTTCAACGACGGCAATGGCCGTATCGGCCGTGCCCTCATCAACACGATTCTGCGGCGCCGCGGCACAACTACCCGTGCGGTGGTGCCTCTGGCCTCAGCACTGGTCGCCCGGCGCGACCACTACTTCAATGTGCTGGGCAGCTATCGCTCGGGAGAACTTCTTCCTCTGATCGGCGCTATTACCCACGCCGCCCGAATCGCCGCTGTCGAGTCACGGACAGCAGCGCAACGCCTTCACGAAATCCCAAGCCAGTGGCGGGAATTGACCGGCCCCGTACGCAGCGGCAGTGCTGCCGACAAGCTCCTGGCTCTGCTGCCGAGTGCACCCATTCTGTCAGCTGACGACGCGGTCGCTCTCGTTGACGCCCCGCGCAGCAGCGTCTTCGATGCCATCGGCCGACTCCGCGATGCCGGCGTCCTCCGCCCTTTGATTGATCGCAAGCGAAACCAAGTGTGGGGCGCTGGTTTAGTCCTCGACGAGTTGGACGATCTTGGGGTCAGGATTGGCGCCGCAGCCGCCAGGGCTTTGCATTGAGCCAATGAGCTACGTCGGCGCCCGCATCACCTAACCCGGCCAATGCCAACCGATTCCGTGTCTTCCTCGCCGATTGCCGGGCATCCTCGGCCTCGATCCGTGAACAACCCGCAGCAGACATCTATTGGAGCATCAATTATTGGGCGACAGTCCAATTCGCGCCATGAGCCACCAAGTCGCAAAGAGCCGGGCACACCTCTATCGCCCGCGGCCAGGGACTCAGGTGACAGATGTGACTGCGGCAGCCGGATTGCTTGCCTGGTGCAGGCATATTGCTAGCAGGCAAGGCCGTGCTGACCATCCGGCGATACGAGCTTGTCAATTACAGCCAGTGTCTGCGAAGTCAGTTCGTCCCGAATCCCGCTCTCCGCGTGGGCAAATCGGATGAATTCGCGAAGGAGAGTCGGCGCATCCCGGAGGACCAACAACGATAAGCTGTACGAGGTGTCGACCGACCCACGCAACGTATTTGCCACCCGCTTCGCGCTCCACCTCAGTGGGTCAGCCGAACCGGTCTCACACAGAGCGATCAACAACTCCCGATAATCGCGGTCTTTGAAGCGTGCTCCCGTATCGGTTGTGAAGAACCTGTCGCACACCTCCTCGGCCAGCTCCAGATCCAGCTCCCGACTGTGACCTCCTTCTGGTAGCCGAGTAATCAACCACCGAATCAGCGGTCGGCTGACGGGCCAACTTTCCGTCTCACGGCCGAAGAATGGTCCGCGAAGCTCACTTTCAATCCATGCCCGAGCGTCAGCGAGGCTCATCTCAACAGCAACGAAGTCGGTGAATTCTGCGAGCGGAGCGAGCGTCTCGTCAATCGTTCCCGGCATGAGGCCGCCATCGACGATTTCCCACCCGGCATTGTGGTCGAAGCTGGCGAGTGCGGTCAGCTCGTATCTGCCACCGAGACGCATCCCGATCAAGACTTCGTCGATGTCGCCGAGCACATGGCTTCGGCGTACCGCCCGATAGACGTCAATCTCTGGCAGTGCGGTAATCCACCGCGGCAGATGGTCATCGCGCTGTGCGAGTTCCTGCTCGCATCGAAGCTGGCGCTCGGGATCCTCGACAAGGAGGGCAGCGAACACAGCGAGCAACGCAGACGTCGATCGGTTCCGCTCACCGATCAGGCCAGTCAGGAAGCGATCGAAGTCCAAAGGTTTGCGGTCACGAGATCTGATCAGGCTCAGGGTGTCGGGTTCGCATCTATCGATCGAATAGCTGGCCAGCGCGAGCAGGCGACAGGGATGCTCGTCCAATGCGTCGCTGACGATATCCGCGACGGTGGTGTCCTCGCGGCCCGCGTCGGTACGTTTCACTGCCCGCCGCGCGTCGCGTCGGGCTTCTTTTGCTCTGCGAGAGCGTCGTTTGTCGGTCATAGGCCGGACGTTACTGGCGCCCTACGACACGACTTCACAACTTCTTGGCATCCAGCGCTTTCATGAGCGCGGGTCGCCTGCGGTACTCCTCGCGGATCTGAGCTATGAACGCCGCGAATTCGACACTGCGGCCGCCTTTTTCGTAGAGCTTGGCCATTGTTGCCAGCCGTTCGGCGATGTCCGGATAGATCGGGCTATTGGGGTATCGCAGGTCGTTCTCCAGCCCCGGACGATACAAGTCAGCAGCGGCGATCGGCCGAGCTGCTGCACCGCGATCGGCCAGTTCCTTCCACGCCGAACCCGGGCCATAGCGATCGGCGGCTTCCCAGGCGTCGTCGATGGCCCCCTCACTCAGATACAGCTGAACCAAGACCGTGCCGAATGCGTAGCGGTCCGTCGCCGCGAGTTGACGCGCATGATCGAACGCCCAAATACGTTCGCTGTCAACATGATCCACGTCATTCGCGAAATCGACGAGAGCTCGGTAGTGGCCGACCGAAGGCTGTCGCACGAAATCTTCGCGAAGGACTGCCAACGCATCGTCGACGCGGCCCAGGCCCTTGTATGTCTCGGCGACCATGTCAGGGCTCAGCCAATATTCGTTGCCAACCCCATGACTGGAGATCATTCCCGCAGCCACGGCACGATCGATCCACGCCACCGCCTCGTCATCGCGTCCAGCTGCACGCAACCGATCGACGATCGCTCCGTAGTGGACGTGCTTCCCTTCACTGAGCAGACGGACTGCCTCGTCGAGATCGCCGTCATGATCAGCGAGTTCGAGCAGCATCTCGTCGACCTCATATCGCCCATTCGGTACGCCCGCCAGCTTGCGATCCAGCGCAGCGACTCCTCGGCGGTAGGTCTTGAGCGCCTTCTCGTCAAATGCGTCCACGAAATCCGCCAGGACCAGATTCGGCCACCCCGGCGAGTCGGCACGGAATTTCACCAACCACGTCGCGAGCTTGACCGGATCAGGCTGGCCCAGACGGCACGCCCGCGCGTAGAGTTCCGCGGCGCGCTGGCATTGATCGCCGATGTAGCCAGACGAATCATCCACGTGCTCAAGCATTTTGCGCAATCGCGTCACTGCTTTCAACAACGCCGGCCGCGCGATTTCGGCGGCCCCGTTGTCCATGTAGTCTTCGAGGTTGTCGAGCATCTCGCTGGCCGTGCTGGCCACGTCGAAAGACCGCCGATAATCGATATAGCCCCTGAACTCCAACATGTTTCGCACGTACGCTTCCAACTCAGCCTGCGCCAGAGCCTGGTCGCCGGAGGCCATCGCAGCGCGCAGTTCCAGCATGCGGCGTACGCCATCATCTTGCTGAGCAAGCGTCAGGACCAGTTCGCGTAACTCGTTGACGTCCATCGACTGAACGACTGCTTCCAGTTCTGGCCCAACTCGCACCTCCTCCATCGCAACCCGTCCGCTGTCGATCGCGGCGAGACCCACGGCGACCAGATGCTTGCAGAAGTTGCCGTCGGCGTAGTGCGGGCACGTGCAGTCTCCATCGAGATGCCGGCCGGACCAGTCGAGCTCGACCTGATAAACCCGTTTGGCCTGAATCGATGCGTACGCCTTGGTTTTCGTGATGCGAAGGCCCGCGACGTAGCGGACATAGTCTTCGCCGCGGCCGAAGATCACGTCACCGGCGGCGTCCAAGAGCGCGTTTTCAGAGAGCGGCACAGGACTATGGTGCCCCGCGAACCCTTGAAACTGCGTGAAGTCAGTCCAGCATGCCCAGCCTTCAGCGATCAGGGGAATTCGACGCCGGTGATATCCGTCTGCGAAAAGTCGTCGCCGACGAACAGCGATGATTCACCGGGGCAACCCGTGCGCGTCGTACAACTCTTTCTCGGCGCCCCGTATCCGATGCCTCTGCCGAGTCGTCACCGATCGATCCAGGCCGGAAAGCAATTCATCCACTGCGGCTCGTCGCGCATCTCGGCCGCGTTCATTCTCCAGCTCGGCCAGCTTGGCCCGAATAGCCTCTTCAACTGCACTGGTCTGACTTACCCCAGTGCGCCGAGCGAGCTGGCGTACGAGCTCAACCGTTTGTTCGTTCTTGATGTTGGTGCTCATGGTAGAAGTCTCCCGCATTTGGGTAGATATCTACCACGAGCATGCACGGACCGGAACGACCGACAAATCACTGTCACGCCTGAACATCCGCGGGCTTGTTCACGAAGGCGTCGATTACGGGCTGCGTGTCCGGGCACATATCGTCCACTGCCGCAACGACAATCGTCGCCGACTCGTGGCGCTCGTAGCCTGCCCGGTTCAGGAATCCCATCGCACCGGGGACGCCGCCGCCGGAGCGCAAAATCCGGCAGGTCATCTTGCCCGCATCGATAACGCCAGAGATGGACGAGTAGTAGACCCCGTTGTTGTCCAGATACGAGACGAAGTCGTATTGGTCGGCGTGGGCAGGTGCCGGTGCGGCGAGCGCGGCGAGCACCAAGCCGGCGCCGGTGAGCAACCGCGTGAAGTATGTGGTCATCTGGACCTCCGTCGTCTTCGAAGCCCGCTGGTTGCGAGCCCTACAGACTGACAGTGCCCACCGACAAGTTTCGCCTGATGCTCGGCTGTCGGTCGTCTGCGCTACGTTCGTCTGTTCACTTGACCGCACCCACGAAGGCGCCTGACGACCGATGGGGCAATTACCAATGAGCACAGCGTATTTCGGAGATAACTCCCCGACAGAACGGGTGCAATCAGCACTGGCGCACGCGATGATCTACGTGCTTGCCGCGACAGGAGGTCGACGGAGTCAATGGGTGTATGTACCATGTATATACACCCATTGAGCGAGGTATTGATGGCCAGAATTGACATCGCCACGGTGAAAGGTGCGCGCGATCAGCGGTTGAACTTCCGGGTCAGCGCACGCCAGCAACAGTTGATCCGCCAGGCCGCAGAAGCCAGCGACACCACCGTCACTGACTTCATCCTCTCCAGCGTCCTCGACAGCGCTGAGCGAGTGCTCGCCGATCGTCGCTGGTTTGTGGCAAACGAGCACCAGTGGGCCGAATTCCAGGCCCTGATGGATGCTCCGTTACCGCCGATGCCGAAGCTACGCACGCTACTCCAGCGCGAAAGCCCGTTCGCTGCCACCGAGTGACGGCTCCCGTTGACCAACCAACAGAAGCCCAAGCCACCCGAGAAGCTCACCAAGCACCACGACCGAACCCATTTCGACTCTGGTGCAAGAGAACTCGACGAATGGCTCCGTAAGTACAGTTGGCAAAATCAACGCGCCGACAACGCAACCACATATGTGACCACCTACCAAGGACGTGTTGTCGGCTACTACGCCATTACTGTCGCCGGTTACGAACGGGGCTCCACTCCCCCGGCGGTAGCCAAAACTGCGCCGATTGCCGTCCCCTGCTATCTGCTGGCCCGGCTTGCGGTCGATCGACATTGGCATGGCCAGGGCTTGTGGTATGGGCTGTTACGCGATGCAATGCTCCGGGTGTTGATGTTGTCGCAATCGGTAGCAGCCCCAGCGCTATTGGTCCATGCCCGCGACGACGCGGCCCGCGAGTTTTACCTACACCACGCAGAGTTCGTACAGTCGCCGATTGACCCACTGCATCTGTTCCTGCCGATGAAGGCGATTACCGCCGCGATGCCAGCCGACGACCTATGACGGGACAGCGCTGGTGAACTACCGTGACTCAATGGCCCCGGACTACAGCGCACCGATTTCTTTGCGACCAGATCTGCGCCGACCGCGGCTCCCCGACCCGGCGACATACCGCATTCGGGTCGACCTGGACCGCGCCGAGCCTCCCATTTGGCGCCGGCTCGATGTGCGCTCTGATGTGACGCTGGACGTGGTCCATCAGGTGCTACAAGCGGCCTTTAGCTGGGATGACTACCATCTGCACCGATTCTCCTTGGGCGGTGGACCTTTCGATCACCACAGCCAGTCGTTCCTGTGCCCGTATGACGTCGACAATGGGGAGTTCGACGACGACGGACTGCCCACATCGCAAGTTCGCCTCGATGAGGTGCTCCAGGAATCCGGTGACGAGTTGCACTACGTCTACGACTACGGCGACAACTGGGAACTGACGTTGCAGCTGGAGTCCGAGGCGGCACTCGAAATCGATTCTCCGGTAGCTGCTTTGGTCGATGGAGAGCGAGCTGCCCCGCCGGAGGACTGCGGGCATCTGCTCGATGCTGAAGACCTGGCCACCGTCCTCGACGATCCGGCGCAGTTCGACCGCGGTCGGATCGACGTGGCGCTCACCGGTACGTATTTCTCCCTGTACCGCAATGGAATTGACCCTCGGGTGATTGATTTGGCGCACCGACTGGAGCTCGAACCCGTGGGATTGGCAGAACGACTGCCGCGCATCATCGATGGGCCGACAGTACCCAGTGACGACGACCTGGAGACCCATCTGCGCGCGCATCGCTGGTTTCTTGATCGTGCCGTCGGTGACGGTATTCCCCTGACCGCGGCCGGGTATCTGAAGCCGGCCGACGTCGTAGAGGCGTCGGAAGTCCTCCCATCGATGGCGAGCTGGATCGGTATGAGAAATCGCGAAGTCCAGTGCGCGCCATTGCTTTTCTTCCGGGAGTCGCTGCAGTCGCTGGGGTTGCTCCGCAAGCACAAAGGCACCCTGGTGTTGACCCGCGCCGGCGCCGCGGCCCAACGCGACCCAGGCAAGTTGTGGAACCATCTCGCCGCTCGCCTGCTGCCCACCAACACTGACAGCTTCGAGAACCTGACTGCTCTGCTGATGGTCACTTACGCCGCCGGAGCCGACGACGAAAACCTGCCACTCGACGAAATCGCCTCGGCACTAACGGAACTCGGTTGGCGTCAGCAGGATGGGTCGCCGGTGTGCGGTTGGGACGTGCAACGCGGCGCGGCTCGCGAGACGCTGGTCAACATCACCGACCGACCGCGGTCACGAGGCGAACGCAACCTGGTCAGTCCGGTGGCAGCGACACTTGCGCGGGCGGCGTTGCGGGTGGGGTGAGAACGTTCTGACTGAGCATTGCGTATCGTTCTCCGCCATAGCAGCAGCGCGAGCCGGCCAGCCAAGTGCTCAGGACAGCGCAAGGGTGGTCGATGGCTCGTAATGCACGACCACGCCCGGGAATCTTGCCAACAACGCGCAGACGAACGCCGAACGGTGGACCTTCAATCCGCGGAGAAGCTCATCTTGACGCAGGGTCTTGTTCTGACGCAGGTGATTCCATGCCGTGTCAAACATCCATGCAGGTACGAATTTCGCACCTTTGTCCTTGAACCTCGAAGCTTCGGTTTCCACCCAGATGCCGGTACGGTCGATGCTGGCAATCCAATTTGGTTGCTTGCGGCTGAGCGTGGTGATCTCGTCACCGACGGCGATCGCAGAGTTGATGCACTCGAATAGGTCGTCACTGAATTCGGATATTCGCGCATGGCCAGTCATCTGAACAGTGTCACTTATCCCGGCGCGAGGTGGTAACAACGTCTCATGGTTGACGATCCGTTGCTGCTCGGCCAGCGCGTGGTGGCGATCCTTGAGACCGGTCAACGCGACGCAACCTACAAGCTGGCCACGTTGATGGCGTTGATCGAGCACTGCATCGAGAACCTGCCGCCCGCGCCCGAAGACCCTCTGCGCGTGCCGATTCCCGATCTGGCGCATCGGGTGCTGGCGATTTACTGGCGACAGGTAAGGACCTTCGACGGGCACGTGCTGTCGCAGCGCCGAACCGGATCGAAAGCTCGGATCATCGATGCGACAGTGGAGTTGCGGGCGGCTACCTGTGCAGGAAATGGCGGGTTGTCGCTGGAGATGGCGAAAGTCCGTGCACCCGAGGACTATCGGGTCGCGATCGACAAGATCGTGATCGCGTTGGCCAAACAACCGCTGCCGCGATTGCAGAAGCTTCCGGGGTCGGCGGTGAGTGATCCGTTCCTGTACGACGATTCATTCCTCGGCGAGAACGTGTCACGAAAAACGTTGCGCGAAAATGGTGATGCCATCGAGTTGAAGCCCGGCGTTGCACACGGACTCGCCCGACTGGCAGGGCTGCTCAAACCCGCATTGGAAATCATGTGGGTCGACGACGTCCGCCGGATGAACAAATTCCTGACCGCTGAGGTGCCCGACATCGCGGGACACCTGTTCGGCCGCGACCGTATTGCGCTCGCAGCCGTCCGGGGTCCCTTGAAAGAAGTGTTCGGCCCGCACTGCTTCTACTGCGGTACTCACCTGCCGGCGGACAATCCGGTCGATCACGTACTGCCGTGGTCACTGGTCGGCATCGATGGATTGGCAAATCTGGTGCTGGCGTGTACTCGGTGCAATGGAGACAAACGCGGCGCTTTGCCGGCCGTCGGCATCGTTGACCGGGTGCTGGACCGTGACCGTGCCGCGCTGGAGCAGATCGCAGACGAAACCCGTTGGCCTACAGAGCATAACCGGGTAGTTGCAGCCGCGCGGGGTATCTACCGCGGGCAACCGCCCGGGGTGCCGACGTGGTCGGGATACAAGACGAGCACGCGACTGGATATCGCGGTGCCGCCGTGGTGGGTGAGGGTTGTGGGGAGCTGATCCGTTAGATCCCTATCGACCGATGCAATTGGTCGATAGCTCAGTCAACCGGCGTTCACGTTCAACATCGCCTCGATCGCGCAGAAACTACCTCCGCTAGTTCGGCAGCACGATCTCGGATGTCGTGGCACACGCTTACACTCACAGCGGCCACAAATTTGGGAGTTGGACATATGTCGGACGACGAAGGCAGGAGCCTTCCTGCGCGCTCAATCAATGATGAAGTCGAGGTGTCCTTCCAGGCTGAGGGCCTGCTAGTTGGCGGAGACCCCGAAGCGGTCGACGCCTACTTGTCTCAGCTGCGCATTGTAGCGGGCAAGACCATGCGGGTCGTCGGCCTCGACAAATCCGCGGTAGGCCACGCAGCCGGATTGGCAGCCGGTGGCGCAGCGTTCCTGGCGGACGCAGGCAAGTACGTGCAATTGCATCCGGAAAGCGTCAACGCCCTCCGCATCGGCAACTGGATACCGGGTACCGACGGTTTCTTTCGTATGACGACACTCGGCCCAGACGGCCGGTTCCTCCAACAACTCCAGTGGCGACCGGCGCCAATCGCGCCGCCACAGCTGATGGCACTGCAGATGGTCGCGACTCAGATTGCGCTCAAGTCTGCCATTGTGGACGTCGAACGGGCTGTCCGGCGCGTCGAGGGCAAAGTCGATCGTCTGCTGCAACTCGCCGAAGCATCCCGTGCCGGCGATGTACTCGGAAACCATCTTTCGATTAGTCGGGCGACACAATTCTTGGAAAAACATGGCTCGCTGCCTGACGCGGACTGGGATTCGCTGGCCAACCTCGGGCCTGCCCTGAACGTCACCGTCGAGCAGCTGCGCAATCATGTCAGTCGACTTTTGAACACATTCGACACTGATCTTCCAGTTCAGGAGCGAGCAGAAAAGCTGCGAAATACCGTCGAAGACAATGCGTTAGGTGAAACCCTGAGCTTGATAATCGTCGCTGAGCAATCGCTGTATCAATGGCAACGGCTGCGCATCGCTCGCGTCGAAGCAACCCAACCGGAACATCTCCAACGCGTGATCGATGATGCGCGTGAGATCCTCGCCCATCACCTCGCCGAAGACGGCGAAATTTATCGCACCGCAAAGAACTTCCTCGACCACTTCGCGAAACCTGAAGCGATCGAGGGGTTCCGGGTTTTCTCCGTTCGAGCGCTGGCCAAGCAGCGCTCAGTCCTTCGCGATGAGCTCGACCAGTTTGCCGAAGCCCGCCGCCACCAAGTCGAGGAATGGGAGGCGGTCGAAGTTCCGGGAGTCCTCGAGGCGGCCGCCGCAGCGATCGATGCAGCCGGCGATACCGTCTTGAAGGCCGTAAGCGCGGCGGGCCAAGGGTTCATCCGCCTGGGTGAATACCTCACGGAGAAGGGCCAAGCCGACAAAGTCGAGCAGCCGGGCGACGTGAACGCCGCGAGTAAGAAGCATCAATAATCAGCTGCCTCGACGCGATCGTCGGAGCAGACAGCAACGGGTCGAACGGGGATGGGCGTGCCCACGGGTCGGCTAACCCGGCAGCAGCGACGCCACCACTGCGCAAAGGTGTTTGACCTCTGAAGCAGACGGCTGAAGCTCAAAGGCGTGGACGTGGCAAGCGTTGCTCAGCCCACTCCAGGCACGAGATGCAGCATCCGCAGCGTCAGGAGTATCCAAGGCCCGCAAGATGATTAGCCGACTACGCGCATTGGCCCATGGCACAGCAGTCCCGAGTACCTCGCACCGGGTAGCGATGATTTCCTCCAATGCCTGACGCGCCAGGAATGCGGCCATCCGTGGCGCCAAGCCGTCGGCACGCGGCTTGTCTAGAATCTGCTGAGCGTGCGCCAGCAGGACAACTGCACTCACTGCAGCTTCAGCAAGTCAGAGACGGCGCGGTCCAGATCGGTCGTGTCTTCCTTCGAAATCAAATGTTCCGCACCATGCATGCCTGCGTTGCCAATGCCGAAGGCACGCTTCCGCCAGGGCTTTGCATTGAGCCAATCAGCTACGTCGGCACCCGCATCACCTAACACGGCCAATGCCAACCGATTCCGTGTCTTCCTCGCTGACTGCCAGGCATCCTCAGCCTCGATCCGCGAACAACCCGCAGCAGACTGCCGCGCAAAATAAGACTGCTTTGCCGCCTCCTCTAGGGCCATCCGGAAAAGGCTTGGCGCTACCCGCCTTTGGACATCGTCGGGAACCCCTTGGTCGCGAACAACCGCGAGGGCATCATTGACCAGCCGCTTCGCCGGGTTCAAATTACTGCGCACCTTGACTTGCGACTCCGTTGACCGCACCACCTCGACGAGCCGAGCGTCCACCCCGGTTTCTCGGATCACCGAAGCCAATCTGTCGTCGTGCGAAAAGACGACGACTTGGTGTGTCTGGGCGATCTCTGCCATCACGCGAACGAATCCGTCGATTTTGGCCGGGTCCATCGCCTGGATCGGATCATCGAGCACGATAAACCGGAATGGGCTCTTGGGTGAAGTCGCACGCGGCAGAAACAATGCCAGTGCCACCGCGTTCTGCTCGCCCTGGCTCATCACCGACAAAGCCTGTGTGGGTTTGCCGTCTACCGAGCCACCAAGTATCACCCTACGTTTGGTTGCAGTACCTGCCAGCGTGATGTCCCCGAGTTCGACGTTGCTCTCTTGGCGCAGCAAACTCCAGATGTGACGGGCTTGGGCCGCAATAGGTTTGAGCCGCATGTTACGGAAGTCCGTGCCGTTGTCGGTTACCCATTTCTTGGCGGCCGTGGTTGCTTTTAGTACGTCGTCGAGCGTGCAGGCCTGCTGCTCGAGCGGAACCCAGGCGGCCACTTGAGCTGCCAATGGCGCCCAGGCGTCCTCACGTTGTCCCAACAGCTGTGCAGCTTCAGCCCTCAATAGTTCGCCGGCACCGACCGCATCAACCAACGTCGATTCCAGGTGGTCTGCGAGTGCCCCGGCACCGGAAGGCAGTTGGTGCGCACGGTCGACCACATCGTTGAATTCGTTCAGGCTCGCAACGTCGACTCCGAAGATTGGCTGTACTGGTTGGAACCGGGAAATCAATGCCTTGGCCGCGGCCGTCGCAGAACTGAGTTCTGTTGTTGCAGATCGGTATTCAGAGAGGGCTACCTCATCGTCAGAAATCGCGGCTCTCGCCGTCCGCGCCCATTCAGCATCCAGATATCCCGTGCCACATACCGGACATTTGCAGTCGCCGGCATCATCGTGGAAATCCAAGGCCGCCTTCAGCAGCGAGACTCGTTTGTCTGCAACAGCGATGACCCCAGCGCCGGCACGTTCCACGGATTGCGCAGCGTCACGTAATCGGGTCGCGCATGCCGAAATATCCTCCACGGAAACCGATTCGAGCTGGGACATCGACCGAAGCGCGGGAACCACGTTGAGTCCAGCAGCACCCGATCCGGTAACTGAAGCCAGAATTTCATCAAGCGGCTTGGCGTGTTTCTTCAGCAGTCTTGTCAGTCCGACTGCACGCTCATCATCGGAATCTTCCAACAGCGCCAGCACTTGTTTGCGCGCCAGGTCGGCGGTATCGCGGGCTGATCTGATGTCCTTAAGGTCGGCGGCCAACTTTTTCTCGACCTCCGCCAGCACCTCTAGGCCCAACAGCTTCGCCAAGGCGTCGTAGAGCTTCGACGGCCCACCTTCGAACAGCCGCCCGAGCTCCTCGTAAGACAGTACCGGACGGCACAACTCGAGCGGATGGGTCCAACCAAGCGACTCGATACCAGCATTGCGCTCATTGCCCGGAACTTGCGTCCACATCGTGCAGTCGACCAGACCTGCATCAGCCGTCCAGTCAACACCGACGTCGATCGGCCCGCTGCCTTCACGCGTGAATCCAACACGGACGGCGCACGGATTGGGCTTATGGAGGTTGCGCCACGACTCAGCCCAAATGGCCTGCTTTTCCTTCCAGCGATAACTCGTCCCGGTCAGGGCAAGTTCGAGCGCCTCAGCGAAGCTCGACTTACCCGAACCGTTACGTCCACTGACCACTGTCAGGCCGGGTGCTGGATGCAATTCAAGGATGGACGTGGAGCCGATGCCGCGGAAGCCAGACACCTTGATGTTGGTGAGAAACGTTGGCGACCAATCGGTATCGCCGCTACCGTCGTTCTGGTCGACGACAGACTCCAGCGCATCGAGTACTGACCTACCGGTGGCTTCGGCGAGAGTCTCGTCGTCCCCCAGCATCCGGACGATGACGTCTTGGATTGATTCGTCGCTGTCCGCAGAGTCGCTTGGTGATGTCTGGTCCACGTGGAGATTCAACTACGCGGCACTGACATCTGGGCACAGGTCGGCATCGCCGTCAGGAAATGTCATACCGAGTGACTGACTCGCGGCGAGGCGGCCGCAGATCGAGCTGGGCCACTTGACTTTGATTCACACCGCGCTGGCGAAGTAGCTCCATCATGTCTTCTTGTCGCGGCTGGCCGAGCATCATGCGATAGAGCGTCAGGGAGTCACGAAGCCTTTCGTACTGCGCATCCTCACGGCTCAGCGGGAAGTGAACGATCATCCGCTCAACCCGGGCATCACCGGGATAGATCCACCACGGCGAAAACTCTCCGAGTTCTTGTCGATCGACTGCAGCATCGAACGCGCATTGCCACGGGTGCTTGCCGGTACGTGCCTCGGCGAGCGCCTGTCTGCCGTGTGCCGACGCGACGTTCTTCCGAACTGCGTGTCCGCCAAAGCGATTCACTCGTCCCTCACGCTGTTCGAAGTCAACCGGGTTAGACGGCAGATTCCAGTGGACGACGGCGTGGCTCCACCAGTGGAAGTCGATGCCCTCCTGGCCCACACTGGTCGATGCGAGCACAAACGGCCAGAACGGACTGTTGAAAGCATTGCGAACCTCCGGGGCTCGAACGCTCTCGGCGTCCTTCGCCGCCCCACCGTATCTGAGCGCGAACCGCACTGTGATCGAGATTTTCGCGAGTTCACTGTCGGTGCCACGCGCGGTGTAGTGCGATGTTCGCAGAGTCAGCGCCTCGATCGCGCGGTCGGCGATCTGGCTGAGCGCGGTGGCGTCAACACGTGAGCCGCCAAGTTCGAGCTTCAGCTGGAAGCAGTATTCGTCAAGCACTGACTGCAGGTTTCCGTCGGCGCAGTACTGAAGCACCGTCCGCCAATACGGCTGATCCCTGCCGTACAACTGATCGAGCAGGTACATGACGTCCATGCGGTTGAACAGTGTCCGTATGCCGTTGGCGAGCCGGGCGGCCGTCTGCCACAACTCCGTTCGAAGCTCCTGATCGATCTCGTCACAGACTCTGGCAAGTGCTCGGTAAGCAATGTTGCCGGGACTGTGCAGTGCGACGAGGGCAAGATCGGGATGCCAACGCGGCGAGGAAGTCTGATCTAGGGCAAGCTTCGCGTGGTGTCTGATCGCGCGTCCCGAATCGGCGTCCTCCGCGTCAGCGGTGGTGTCACCACCGCCCGCGAGCCAATACGCGGCGACGTCGGAGCGTCGATGAGGACCCGCCGGCCAACAACCTGGCCACGAGAACATGGACTCCCAAACAGCTTCGGTTGGCGCACTATCTCGAGCCGCACCGGCTTCCGCCAGTCGCTGGTCGACGAGACCGTACGCAATGCCAGCGTCCATCAACCGATGATTGCCGGATAAAATCGCCAGCGGGTCACCGATTTCAGCGAGTGCTGGATGCGGCCAGAACAAGGCCAACGTAGACATCCTGGCAGCTCGACCGTCTTGCACGACGTAGTCGAAACGTTTGGAAACGGCACGTCTGGCCTCCGCCGAATTCTCGGCCAGCCCAGAATCCGCAACCATCCGCCGTTCTGCCTCGTAACTCAACAGACTCGCGATCGACGTCGGGACGCTCGACCAGGCCGAGAAGATCAGCCGCTTTGTGACGGCGCCATCGGAAAACTCTGCGAATGCGCCACCCGGGGTTAGATAAGGCATCGACGGCGGCACCCAGAGCAGCTTCCACCACTCGTTATCGATCGTCTCCCCTGCGAACGCCCGGAGTCGTGCGTTGCCATGGTCGATCGCCTCATAATTCCGGATGGCGCGTGCATCTATCGATCGGAGCCGATCTATGCATGACCTTAGTTCCGGTGTTGCGGTGCCGGATTCGAGATGCAGCCGTGCGCGCTCACCAGGTCGATAGCCCTCCATGAAACTGGCGAAATACGGGATGGATTTCCAGTAGTCCAGACTTACCGGGGCATCTACTTCGCGAGCGAAGGCTTGCAGCGCCGCGTAGTCACGTAAATCGTCTGAAGTCGGCACGCCGCTCACAACCCGCCGGACGAGCAGATCGCGGCCTTCTTCGAGTCGTGGACGTTCGGAGCGACTCATGAAGGGCAGCAACGCTTTGCGCAGCTCGGTTGCCTCATCGGCCGCGTTCGAGCCTGCGATGACTGCCTGGCGGTAGCCGCTGAATGCCGTGCGGATCCGCTCCAACGCCTCCTGGTCTCCGGCGGCAAGGAAACTCAGTGTCGTCATGAAGTCCTGGTAGTGGTCGTCTTCGTTGTCACCATCGACGGTGGTGTAGGGCTTGTACGGCGTTGCAGACAGCAGCAGGACCTTGGCGTCACGGTAGTTGAATAGGTGATGGGCGAGTTCGCTCGCCGGGTTGTCGCTCTCGGGGTCGATGAGGTGCCGGAAGCGTTGGAACTCATCAAGAATCACGAGATCTGGTTCCAACGACTCGACACTCGCTTTCGCGAGTGCGCCGCGCAACCGGGATGTGATGCTTTTTATGTCGGGCTTCATCTCGTCGGGGATCACATCGAATCCGTGAAGGCGATCGCGCGCGGCATCGAACTCGCGACGGAGACCGCTTTCGTCGATTGACTGGCAAAACTCGCGGACAATGACCTCATCGGGTCCCGCTCCGAGCCGATCCCGCATTCTGGCTATGCCTGCGCGGAAATCCGTCAACTTCCGCACTTGGCCTTGAAAGAACAGGGCCGACGTGCGTTCGGTTTCCGAGTCGGAGCAAGTCATTCCGTTGAGAAGCACGTGCAGAAGTTGGCGCTCTTCCTGCGATCCCGTCTGCCAACCCATTTCGAATGATGTTCCGGGGGTGAATGATACGAGATTCACCTTCTTGCCATCGACCGTCGAGTCCGAGGCCAGCCGCTGACTCTCCAGTGCCAGCATCGTCAGCCGACTGGTGATACCGACGAGCGGGTCGCCGGTCACATTAAGCCGGTGCAGATTCTGTTTCGCGAGGTCGGTACTGGAGCAGATATAGACGACATCGATGCGGTCGACGTGTGCCGCGTCCTGCAGTTCGGCAATGGTGGTCGCGACGACACCGCGCGCGATGATGCTCTTACCGAGGCCCGTTTCATCGGCGATCAAGAACCGCCCGCTGGTGGCCTGCGGCCCATACAAACGATCGACAACGTGCTCAACCGCGTTACGTTGAAATCCCTTGAGGCCAGCCAGGATTTGTTCGACTTGGTCACTCTTCATCGGGCAACCTCTGTTTCGAAGAATAGGCATCCCATACCGACTCCCACAGTTCGTCGAAGCCGTCGGGGAGTACGGACGGTCCCCCACTCGGCCGTCGTTTCTCCGCGGCCCGCACATGCTCGACGATTCGCCGCACATCAGCCAACCCGCCGTGCTCGACACCGATCGCACGCACCAGCGTCTCGAACAGACCGCTGCCGTCTTCAGCCCAGCCCCCGGCAGTGCCGCTCCAACCATCGAACTGCAGCGCACCGTCTCCGCCCTCGAGGGCGAGGAGCAGTGCCAGCAACCGCATGAACGCCGAGCGGTCGGCCAGCTGGCGTGCAACGACCGCGTCCTGCCGCCCGGGGATGTCACCGTCCAGGACCGCCGCAACCACTGTGGACGCCGTGACGTCGCGTTGGTCAGTGATCCGGATGACGACGAACGGGGTGATGTCGGTGAGCGCGAGACGATCGAATTGAACGGCTACGCCGGGTACAGCCGCGGTGTTGGCTGGCCGTGTCAACAGCGAAACTCGAGCAGTCATCCCTTCCGGGACGCCTGCTATTCCGTCCGCGGTCAAACGAATTCGGAACTGCGGAATGGCTTCATCCGCCTCGCCTTCAACGATGTCGGAGGCATCTGCCTCGGACTCGACTTGCGCGAAGTATCGACGAGATGCCAACTGGCGCAACACTTGTTCGAGCGCGTGATTGGCCAGTTCATCGGGCGGGACGATCTCTCCCCCGGCGGGTTGGTATGGAATCGTGAGTGCCCGCAGCGGTGATTCTTCACCGAGGAGCGCGGTTACCCCAAGTTTGGTGCGTGGGCCTTCGAACTCCACGAGCAGTTCCACATTTCCACCGAACGCAGGTGCCGTCGCGTTGGCAGATCCCACGTACAGATGCGAACCCGACTGCCGGTCAACGACATACGCTTTCGCATGCAAGCCGGCGAGAGATTCAGCGGGTGCCAGTGGAACCGCCCCGTCCACTGCAGGCTCAGATGCTGCCCCCTCGACGAGGACCTCATCGTTGGCGGCGTCGTCAAGGACCAACCCCTTGATGCGGCTGAGTGTTTCGGCACTCAGCCGATCGAGTTGTTCGCGCCGAGACAGGACGGTGACCGAGTTCGCCTGTGGCGGAAGGATCCGGCCGATGCCGTCGTCGCTGACGAATGGCGAGATGATGCCGTGGCGCACACCTGCAAACAGTTCGTGCAACGGCCGGGTCGGGATGCCCGGGACGCCGAACGGGTGAAACCGCAGCTCCCGCGCATCTGCCGGCAGCTCCCATTCCACAGCAGCGACGGCGTCCGCCAGCGCGGCGGTCCTGGCGACGCGGGCCTGGGCCAACGGTTGCACGGTGAACGCGGAGATCGGAAGAGCGTCGTGTAGGGAAAGAGTGTCTTCGCCTGTG
>ERZ650309.388-NODE-388-length-21805-cov-4.510069_pt1 | contig 21805 bp, 15 predicted proteins | sample MGYA00376245_ERZ650309 | MGnify/ENA primary metagenome ERZ650309 (study PRJEB26733, sample SAMN07839294) | wastewater metagenome | biome: urban; feature: wastewater treatment plant; material: waste water | place: USA: North Carolina | collected 2016-04-26 ...
GGGTCAAAACGTTCGCTGAAGCACCACTGATTCCGCTGCCCAACGCCGACCAAGTGCTGCCGTTCCATTTAGCGATGTTGTTGGCCGGAGCGCCGCCCGCTGTCGTGAATTGCCCGCCCACATACACATCGCTGCCACTTACAGCCATTGAGAAAATCGCCCCATCCACGCCGCTGCCCAATGCGGACCAACTGCTGCCATTCCATTTTGCGACGTTGCTGACGATTGTCGTGCCTGCAGTGGTGATCGGCCCCCCAGCCACGTAAATATCCGTGCCGCTCGCCGCCACCACATTAACAACACGCTGCACGCCGTTGGCGTTGACGAATTGCGTGTCCCAGCTTCCTACGGTCGGCGCGGCAGGCACAAATCGCGGCGCTCCATTGGTGGCATATTCCATTCGGTAGCCTTGCGCGTTCAGGCCGCCTTGAAATCCGCGGGATAGGTCGAGCGTGCCATCCGATTTGAGCAGCGCGCCGAGCGACGGTGAGTTGTCCACAGGTTTCGCGGCGCGCTTGGCCGAAACGCGCGCCAGCCCCCAGGCAGAAGCGGCGAGCGCGCCAATCAGGAACAGAATCCCCAGTTGCCAGCCATGGGCGGCGGAAAACCGGCGGACAGGGACAAAGCAAGGACGAGACAAATGAATACGGGTCAGCATAGTCAACTCCTGATGGTTTGAGGCAAGCAGTTGTCGTCGAGAACATGACCCGCGACGCTGGCCGATCTAGCTGTCCGGGCGGGATTCGAGTATGGTCCGCCGCAGCGCCAGCAGGTCGTCTTTGGGAACGAAGGCGCACGCGCCCGCCAGGCGGGCGGCTTCGCGCATTTCCGCGTCGTCAAAACGGGTCGTGATGACAATCCGCGCGGCGGGGAACACCGACAGGATTTGCCGCGTCGCGGCCAATCCATCCATCACTTCCATGCTGACATCCATCACAACCCAATCGGGTTGCTGCGCGCGGTAGCTGGCCAAAGCCTCGGCTCCGTCCGCGCATTCACAGAATTGGTCGGCAACGTCTTGGCAAATGCGCCGGATCACACGCCGCACATGCGCGTTGTCATCCACGATCATCAACATCATTGAATTCTCCGCAGCGCCGTGGGGACAGCGACCGCTAGGGGAGTGATTTACAGAATGGAATGTAGGCCAGTGCGGCAGAGGCTTGAATAGAGGGGTTCACACGGTTTCAACGATTTTTTCTGTGTAGTTTCACACGGTCGGCGGCTGAACACGCACGAGGGGCCACACCTTACAGATCAGACTTATGTTCCAACGCGAACTTGACCAATGCGTGGGTACCGCGCAAGCCTAGCTTTTGGCTGATGTTGGTTCGGTGATTGTCCACGGTGCGATGATGGATATGAAGTTCTTCGGCGATTTCCTTGCTGGATTTGTGATTGGCCACTAATTTCAGGACGCGGCGTTCAGTAGCGGTTAAAGCATTCAGGCCGGGCGTTTTGGCAGCCAGGGTTTCGGAGCGCTGGCGGCGGTCAAGCATAAAGTTCGACAACGCGGCGCTAATGAAGGCCTGGCCGCCAGCGACGGATTTGATGCACGCGGTAATTTCGGTCAGGGCGCTGTCTTTCAGCACATATCCCTTGATTCCTAAATTAAGCGCGGCGTTGAACATCTCTTCGTCTTTGAACATGGTCAGGATGATGACAGAGGTGGGCAGATGTTGTTCGCTGACGGCGCGGGCCACGTCAAAGCCTGATAGCTCTGGCATGTGAACGTCAAGCACGGCGATCTCCGGTCGCAGCGTTTGAATCAGGCGTAAGGCTTCTGCGCCATCATCGGCTTCGGCCAGCACTTTCATGTGCGGGTCTTTTTCAATGATTTTGCACAGACCATGCCGCAACAGCGGATGATCGTCGGCAAGGATGAGTCGAATATCGTTGTTCATTGTGAGTTAAGAATCACTGTGATGATCGTTCCACGCCCGGGCGAAGAATCAATTACCACTTCACCACCCAGCATTCGCGTCCGTTCGGTAATGCTTGACAGGCCCAGCCCGCGTTTTCCATTTGACAGCGCGGTAAGGTCGAATCCACGCCCGTCATCCTGGATTCTGACAATGGTTTGTACTGCATGCCCGTTGTCGGTTGCCGTTTCCTTTCGCACGTCGAGTTTGACTTGCTTGGCGCGCGCGAGTTTGACGATGTTGTTCAAACTTTCTTGCACGATGCGGTACAGATTGATTTCGGCTTCGCCGGGCAGCGCGCCGGTCAAATCATCCAGATGCGCTTCGATATGCAAGCCCGAAGAATTGGCCACCTTGTTAATCATTGCCCGCAGCGCTTCGGTCAGGCCAATGAAATCCAGTTGGTGCGGGCGCAGATTGTGCGAGATTTCGCGGCAATCTTCGATGGCGTGCGTCGTGGCATCGGCAATTTCAGTCAACATTTCGCGCGCTTCGTTTGCGGCTTCGGTTGTTGTCAATCCGACCATCGCCCAATTTTTAATGACCAGCAAATCCTGTCCTAAACTATCGTGCAATTCCGCCGCCAGCCGGGCGCGTTCGCTTTCGTGCGCCTCAATCAACCGGCGCGAAAACTCCACTTGCCGTTGCTGTTCACTGCGTAGTTGTAGAATGCGCCAGCGGTAAGCAGTGAAGGCCAGGCCGCCAAACGCCAGCAACGCCAGCGCGCGAAACCATAATGTCTGATAGAACGCTGGCAGCACGACCACTCGTAATTGTGCGCCCTGATTATTCCAGACACCGTCGCTGTTGGCAGCCAAAACCTGAAAGCTGTATGTCCCGGGCCGCAAGTAGGAATAATTGGCTACGCGACGTCCGCCCGCTTCGATCCAATCGTGGTCCTGCCCGATCAATTTATATCTGAATCGCAATTGATCGGGTTTGATAAAGCTCAAAGCGGTGTAGCGAATTTCCAGATTCGCCTGCTCTGGCAGGACGCGAATTTCCGCGCCAGCTTGAGTCACCGCGTTGTCAATTTTCACTTCTTCGATTTGCACGGACGGCGGCAAAGGGTTGCTTGTCGCTCCATTTGGATTGACCACCGCTACGCCGCCCAATGTTGTGAACCACAATCGGCCATCCGCTGTTTTGACGCCCGAAGGTTGCCGCCCGCCATTGCCGTCGCTGTTGAGCATGCCGTCTGCCTTGCCGTAACTGGTACAGTTAAGCAGACGCAGTTTGCCATCAGCGAAATCATTCAATTGTTGTTTGGGAACCGAAAAAAGCCCGCGAAAACAACTCATCCAAAAATTGCCGTGCGCGTCTTCCAGAATTTGAAAGACCGTGTTGTTGGCTAATCCTTGCGCGGTTGTGTAATTGGTAAAGCGTCCGTCCTTGAACCGGCTCAACCCGCCATCGAACGTTCCCAACCAGAGCGTGCTTTCAGCGTCTTCGTAAATGGACCAAACACGATTGCTGGGCAATCCGTCTTTCGTCGTGAATACCGTCAGTCGATCGTACTGAAGTTTGACCAGTCCTCCCTCCGTTCCAAACCATAGCGTGCCTTGCCGGTCTTCATAAATGGCTTTGACTGTGTCTGAAGGCAAGCCGTCGCGCGTGAAATAGTCCGTTTTGACGCCATCCTTGAATTTGAACAAACCGAAATGCGTGCCGACCCACAACGCGCCTTGTCGGTCTTCCAGAATTGCCCAGACGTTTAGGTTATGCGTGACATTGGAAAAGACGCCGTCTTTGAACGAGCATAAACCGCTGCTGCCTCCAATCCATAACCGCCCGGCGCGGTCTTCGTGCAGGGCTTGCAAACCGGTCAGCGGCAACCCGTCAGCGGCGGAATAATTTGTGACGAAGCCATTTGTGATTTTGCTCAAACCAACATGCGTCGCCACCCAGACGTTGTTTGCGCGGTCAGCCAGGACGGCGTGCGTAATGTTTCCTCCCAGGCCTTGCAAGGTCGAATAGCCGGATATGAAACCTTGCGCCATGCGATTTAATCCGCCGCCTGCCGCGCCAATCCAAAGATTTCCTTCGCGGTCCCGATACAGGGCATTGATGGTATTGCTGGAAAGCCCGTCGGAAGTGGTGTAACGGTTTGGCTTGCCGCCTGGTTCATCCCGAAAATGCATGAGGCCGGAGTTTTCTGTGCCGAACCAAAAACTGCCGTCCGTGTCTTCAAGGATGGCTTGTACAGTGTGGGCGTCATTCAAACCGACCCGCTGTGTGTAATCAATGATCACGTCCTCCGACACTTTCAGCACGCCTTTGCCTTGCAACATCAACCACAGATGGCCCCGCTGATCTTCGTAAAGAATGTTGTTGTGGGATCGTTCCGGCACGAACGGCAGTGTGTAATGCTTACTCTGATTGCCCCGGCGAGAGTGCAGGCCGTTTTTGTCTAATGACCAGCGTGTGCCGGACCGGCCCAGGTGAATCCTGAATTCATTGTCCGAATTGGGTTCCGGTTCGAATCGTCCATTACGCCACCAAACCATGCCCGTTCCGGTGGTAATGAGAACGGAGCCTGATTCTCCACTCTGGAATTGTCGTACGGCCCCGCGCGGCAACCCCTGCGCAGTTGTGAACGAGGTGAAGGTGCCATTGTAATAACGCGCCGCGCCGCCATCCACCAGCCCGATCCAGAGCGCACCCGCCGCATCTTCCTGCAACATGGTGCAACTGTTGGCTGCAAGCCCAGGACTATTGTTCCGGTCAAACACTGTGAAATGCACGCCGTCAAACCTTACCAATCCGTTGTAGGTCGTCAGCCACAGATACCCATCTCGAGTTTGCGTAATCGCCAACACAGAATTTTGCGGCAATCCATTGTTCGGTCGTCCATTTATCGAAATGATTTTGAGCAAAGATGGTCGAAAAGGAGATCGCACAAAGGAATGCGATGAAGAACCAAGTTTGAGAGCGGAATTTCTGATGTTCAACAAACAACATTGGCAGAACCATCAAATCGTACGGTAGAAATCAGGGAGATATGATTTATAGCTTGATTTGATGAATATCGTCAATTTTTCACACAGCAAAGAAACGAGCGCCAGTTACGGCGCTCTTGCTAATGTCGGGCACTTTTATAAAGCTGCGTGTCGGCACAATTGAATGATGTGTGAAAGTCTGTTGGTTACGATGACGACAGAACTTTCTTCCCTTGATCAAGCAGTTGATAAAATCCGGCCTTCCGATACGACTCGTCCAGCAACTCAACAACGTGAACGACCTGGCAGTCGGCGTTGAACATTCGCACGCCTGCGCCGAGTTGCATGTGGCAGCCGGGATTGGCCGTCGCCAGAACTTTTGCGCCAGTGGCTTTCACCTTTTCGATCTTGTCGGAAAGGATGCCTTCGGACATTTCCGGTTCGCTGAGGTTGTAAATGCCCGCGCCGCCGCAACAATCCTGCATGCCTTCGAGCTGGCGGTATTCGACGCCCGGAATCGAAGTCAGGACTTTTTGCGGAGCCGTCATCACTCGCTGGGCGTGGTAGAGATGGCAAGGCGCGTCCATCGTCACGGCTTCGTTGATTGCCGCGCCAGGGCGAATTTCGTCGTCGGCCAGAAATTCGGTAGCGTCTTTGACATGGCGGCTGAAGTGTTCGGCGCGCTCGGCATAACGCTGATCGTCTTTCAGCAACTCGCCATATTCTTTCAACAACGCTCCGCAACCCGCTGCGTTGATGATGATCGTCGCTGGATTCGCAGGGTTGTGATCCAAAGTCAGAAACCGTTCAAAGGCGTCAATGTTTTCGCGCGCCAGTTTGCGCGCCGTTTCCAAATCCCCGGAATGCGCATGCAAAGCTCCACAGCAAACTTGTTTGGCGACTTCGATGTTCTGGCATTTGTTGACCGTCAACACTCGTTTGGTGGCATCGTTGGCGTGCTTGAATAACCCTTCCATTACGCAGCCGGTGAAGACGGAAACAGGTTTTAGATGAGTTGCGGATTGCGGAGTGCGGAGTGCGGAGTGCGGATTGGTTGATGCGCTCTCCTTCCCTGCTTCCCTCAATCCCTTTTTCCCTTCGTCTTGCCGAACAGGCGCGGTAGTCATCAGCAGCGACAATGCGAAATCGGCCTTCTTGGAAAACTTGCGAACGAGGCCGGACTTGAACGCCCACTTCGTCAAACTATTGTCGCGCATCCAGCGGTTTACCGTGAAAACAGCTTTCAACCGATTCGGATATGGGAAGACATGGCGTAGCGCCAGTTTTAACATCAACTTCTGAAAACCGCCGCTTTTCTTCTTGCCCTCGTGGTTGATGGTTTCGCGCGCGTGTTCCAGCAAATAACCGTATTTCACGCCAGCCGGGCAAGCCGTTTCGCAGGCTCGGCAGCCCAGGCACAGATCAATGTGGCGAGCGAAGGCAGGCGCTTGTACATCCAGGCGTCCTTCGGCAACGGAACGCATCAGGTAAATGCGTCCGCGCGGGCTGTCGTTTTCATTGCCGACTTGCTGGTACGTGGGGCAGGCTGGCAAACACAAACCGCAGTGAATGCAACCCAGAATTTTATCCATCTCGGCGTCCAGCGCCGTGTGAAGCGATGTGTTCAGAGCCATAAAGTTTGAATGAATGCTTGGCCGGAATTATTTTTTTCCCGACGAATCATACTCCTTGAATCGGTGACCACAGTACTTGCAGGTGTAAAACTGCCCCTGTTCTTTGCGCGGGTAAGAAGCGCGTTTGCCGCAATGCGGGCATTTCTTGGATAACTTTTTGACCGTCGCCGCGATGGCGGAAACCCAAAATGGATTCGGCATAACTCCTCCCTTATCCGGGTGATGCTGGAATTCGATGAACATCTCAGCGATTCGCGTTTTTGCGAGTCACTGCATCCAGCAACGGTTCAATGGTTCTTGCCAGAATCGGCCCCAGCACAGCCAGAAACAACACGTATGCCGCCGACAACGAACTCAAACGAGGTTCCAATCCTGCCTGAACTCCCAGCCCGGCAATGACAATCGAAAATTCGCCGCGCGCGACCAAAGCAGCCCCGGCTCGCCATTGGCCTTTTCGCTCGATTCCGGCTCGACGCGCTGCCCACCATCCAGTCAGAATTTTCGTCAACGCAGTGACGATTCCCAAACCCAGGGCAAGCAGCAAAACAGGCGGCAACGTCGCAGGGTTAATCTGCAATCCGAAAAAGAAAAAGAACTGGGCGGCAAACAAATCGCGCAACGGTCCAACCAACTTATGCGCTCGCACAGCCAAAGGGCCAGACAGTGCAATCCCGACCAAAAACGCGCCCACTGCCGACGAAACCTGTAAACGTTGCGCAATGCCCGCGACCAACAACACTGCGCCAAACGTCGTCAGCAAAATGATTTCGTTGGATTCATGAACCACATACCGGCTGATCGAATTGCCGTACCGCACTGCCAAAAATAACACCACTCCAACGGTGACAAGCGCGATCAAAATCGCAATCAATCCGGTGACGAAGCTTTGCCCGATCAACAAAACAGCGATCAAAGGCAGGTAAACCGCCATCGCCAAATCTTCAATGACCAGAATCGAAAGAACCGTTGGCGTTTCCGGGTTGTTCAGCCAGCCAAGCTCTCCCAACACTTTGGCAATCACGCCGGAAGAGGAAATGTACGTTACGCCGCCCAACAACAACGCCGCCAGCGGCGTCCATCCAAGCAAAAAACCAGTCAACAATCCCGGCGTGAAATTCAGCGCGAAATCTACCAGGCCAGATGGAAGCCCGACGCGCAAACTGGCCATCAACTCTTCGCCCGTGTATTCCAGGCCGAGCATGAACAGCAACAACAGAACGCCGACTTCTCCGGCAAAACCTATGAAGTTTTCACTGAAATTCAGCGGCGCGATGCCTCCGTTGCCAAATGCCAGTCCTGCCAACAAATACAACGGGATCGCCGAAAATCCCCAACGGCTGGCCAACCGCGCTAAAATCGCCAAGCCAATTACGGCAGCGCCTAACTCGATGAAAATCAATGAGACGTCGTGGTTGGCGGAAGCAATCATTGTTTATCTTCTTCTGTTGCGAATCCTCAAAAATGCTCAAAGCTGTCGCGAATGCCCAACAGCAAGATCAGATTCCGCCGATAAACCTTCCCGGACTGAGTTGCGCGTCCGGGTCAAATCGTTTTTTCAGTTCACGCATCAATCGGGCAATCGAGCCGACATCGCCCCAGGTATCCAGTTGATCCTTGAGCATTTGCGGCGCATTGAGCATCACCAGTTGACCGCCGCGCGCCTGGGTTAATTGTCGAAGTTCGGAAACGAATTTCGGGCGGCGCTTGGTTTGCAGACCTTCAAACAAATCTTCTTTGGCCAGCACGCGCAAAACTCCGCTGCCTGCGTGAGCACGCCAAACTGACTGAGGCAAAAACTGGCCGACATCTTTCACCACGTCGTTCAAATCGGCGGGCAACACGCTCAGCCGCAGGTTGTATGCCCACAGGTCGTCGGTTTCCGTTTCGTGGAAAGCAGTCCAAAACGCTTCAGCGTCGGCATCGCTCATGACCGTTCGGTCGAAATCGTGACCGATGCGCGCCGCTTCGTTCAATTGAAATTCCACGGTTTCGGCTTCGTTCAGGAATCGAAGCACCAAGGCAAACCGGCGAGGTTCAATCGGCAAACTCAGATCGGCAGAAGGAGAAATCAATTCCATCGCCGCAGGCTGCACGTCGGAATCGCTGATGCGCAGCGCCAACCAGCACAAGCTTTCAGCATCGGCGGCGTAAAAGACCAGAGTTTTTTCCGAAGTCGGCAAGGCGCGCAGCTTGAAACTCATTTCGGCAATGACGGCCAGCGAACCGAAACTGCCCGTGTACAACTTGCACAAATCGTAACCGGCCACGTTTTTGACGACCTTGCCACCGGCTTTGGTGATGCCGCCGTTCGGATGAACGACGCGAATGCCAATCAGCCAATCGCGCGGAGTTCCATATCCGCAACGCAAGGGCCCGCTGCTGGCCGAAGCGACGATTCCTCCCAACGTAGAGCTTACGTCGCCAAACGGGTCCAGCGGAATGAATTGCCGATGCTGGGCGGCCTGCTGGTTGAATGCCGTCAGCGAACAGCCTGCTTCAACCGTCGCGGTCAAATCTGCGGGTTCGTATTCCAGCACCCGATTCATCTTCGCCGTCGAAACGACTAGTTGAAATTGTACGGGCCGGTTACCTACCGTCAGCCATGTTCCAGCGCCAGCCGGAATCACTCGCCAACGTTCGCTTTCCGCCAGCTTCAAGATTTCGACCAATTCTTCGATGGTGTGGGGAAAGGCGACGACGCGTTCCGTTTCCTCAACGACCTTGAAGTTGTCGCCCGTGACAATGCGAGCGCGGTCTTCGCCAAACATTTCGCGCAGACGGTGCAGTATTTGATCAGCAGAGACTCGATGCAGCGGCTCGGCCTCCGGGGTCACTGGAGTTGCTATTGGCATATCGTTTTGTTTTTAGGTTGAAGTCTTCCGCAGCGGAAGGCCGGTTATACCATGTCGTTCGATGGTTCTGCGAGTGTCGCCAGGGCGGATCGAAGGGCGTCAATTGCCAATACGGAGCAATGCTCTTTGTTGCGCGGCAAACTTTCCAGCGCACGCGTAACATCCGGCGGAACCAGCTTGCGCGCGTCCGCAACCGACAATCCAGCCAGCATTTCGGTCAGCGCGGAACCGGCGGCAATGCTGGGCGGACAACCTTGCACGGTGAAGCTGGCGGCGACAATGATTTCCTCGGCAATTTTCAGTTGCAGGTTTAGCCAATCTCCGCACACCGGATTGCTCGCCTGCCCTGCAACTGTCGCGTCGGGCAATTCGCCGACGTTGCGTGGGTTTTCCAGATGATCCAGAACTTTGGCGCTGTACATTTTCCGGTCCTTTCTTTCCGTCAGAAAACCGATTGTTGAAGTTATTCGTAGTCTCTGCCGAATCTGTTCGCCACTATACATCACAAGGAGAACCTCGAATGACAGACAACAAAATGGTTTTGATGCGCGCAATTGAAAATTTCGGCAGGCTGGAAACCCGCGAAAAGTATTTCGACTTGTATGACGACGGCGCAGTGCTGCGCGGTTACGCCGGAGTCGGCCCTGGCCTGGAAAACATCAAACAATTTTACGCTCAATTCTGGACGGCATTTCCCGACGCCAAAATCGTCGTTGAAGATTTGATCGAAGCCGACGACAAATTGATCTGCCGCTTTGTCGTCAACGCGACGCACGGCGGAAACCTCATGGGAGTTTCCGCCACCGGTAAGCCTGTGGCATTGCCCGGTATCACCATACTCAGATTTGTAAACGGCAAATGCGTCGAGCGCTGGAGTCAGGCCGATTTTCTTGGTGCGATGGTACAGATCGGAGCCATTCCGATGCCCGCCTGAATCTGAGTTTACTCGCACTAAAATACCTTCTTGACAGCCCCAACTTCGACGTTTAAGTTCTGCGCCCAGTGCGTTACTGGAATCATCAACTTCAGTAACGCGCGAAGAGGCGTGTTGACAGAATTGATTCTGGTCATCACCGATTGAGCCGCTTGGTTATATCCTGCGTTGTCCTCACATTTTGGGCTCTAAATCGGCTTATCCCTCTTCGTCGTTCCGTGATCATCCTTTACGAATAATTGATCGCCGCGTATAGACGGCGATACCCAGCCGCTTTTTTGGCCAGGGAAGGTGCGTTTCAGGAGTAGGCATGCCCGTTTCGAGATTTGCATTCATCCTCAAATCTTTCCGTCGTTTCGTACCACTGTTGCTTTTCGTTGCCATTGCCTTGCTGTTCGGCCAATGGCTGAATGCCGGACTGGCGCAACGGCGCGCGGACCGTTCGAACTCGGGCAGCAAGCCAAAATCCAAAGTCAAAATGCCGCCTTCCCGCCGCGTCCGGACCGAACAACAACAAATCAATGCAGATGGTTCGATCACAGGCGTATTGTGGGTCGGCGAAGCGGGCATCACCGAAACCACGGCGGAAATTATGACGCGCGAACAATCGTTGCGTTCCGGCGAAACCAGGGCTCCGCGTCGAACCTCACGAAAACTTGAAGAAGAGTTCGAACAACCCAATCGCGACAAGCTGCCGCAAAATCCCGACGCCTTGCCGGGCGCGCAGTGGCCACCTGTTGGGATTGAGGGATTGAGAGACAGAGAGACTGAGCACCCGGGACAACAATCACTCGATCCCTCTGCCCCTCCTTCTCTCCGTCTCTCCTTCCCTCCGTCACTCCTTCCCTCTTTCGCTCCCTCGCCGACGCTCAACTTCACGGCAGCAACGCTGGCGGAAACCAGCGCCTTTCCGCCGGATTCGATGGGAGCCGCCGGACCAACGCAATTTTTGCTGGCAGTGAACGGGCGAATTCGCGTGTTCAACAAAAGCACAGGCACAATCGGACAACTGGATGCGGACATTGATTCCTTCTTCAATTCCGTTCGCGCAGGGTTCATCACCACAGACCCGCGAGTCCGATACGACAGGCTTTCCGGACGATGGTTCATTTTGCTGGTTAATACGGCTTCGTCGAACAACCGAATCCTGCTGGCGGTCAGCGACGGTTCAACGATCAATACGGCGACAAGCTGGACGTTTTACCAGTTCGCGCACAACGAAGTTTCTCCGGCGGGCGACAACGGATGTTTTGCCGATTACCCAACGTTTGGCATTGACGCCAACGCGCTGTATGTCGGCTTGAACCAGTTTTGCAATCGAGCATTCACGAATACGACGGCGCTGGTCATTCGCAAATCTTCGATCCTGAGCGGCGGCCAGATTGTCGCGTCCGCCTTTCGCAACCTGATTGATTCGACAGGAAACTCGTTGAAAAACGGCATCTTTACACCGCAGGGCGTGGACAATCCTGCCGCCAGTTCCACGGAAGGTTATTTCCTGGGAACGGACGCGGGCAGCCTGGGCCGACTGGTTTTGCGCAGAGTCTCAAATCCGGGCGGAGTTCCAATCATGTCCGCTAACATTTACCTGAACGTACTGACAACGTCTCAACCGATCACGGTTCGCCATCGCGGCAACATCAATGGAGTAAACGGCAGGCTGGACGCCATTGACGACCGATTGATGATGGCTCAATTTCGCAATGGCAGCATCTGGACAACGCACAACATTTCCGTCAACAACGAAGGAACGATTGACGCTCCGCGCACACGCGACGGAATTCGCTGGTACGAAATCACGGATGTAACCACCAACGCGCCGACGCTTCGCCAAGCCGGAACGCTGTTCACCGCCACAACAACCAACACCGAGGACGAACGAAATTACTTCATTCCATCGCTGGCCGTTTCCGGTCAGGGAAACACGTTGATTGGCGGCAGCATCGCCGGAACAAACGAATACGTGAACGCTGCAATTGCCTATCGGCTGGCAACCGATCCGTTAGGGGCGCTGCAAGCTCCGTTGTTAATCACAACCAGTCCTGCGCCGTACAACCCGTCCAGCGACAGCGGAAATTTGGCAGCTCGCCGACGCTGGGGAGATTATTCGTTCACCAGCGTTGACCCTTGCGACGACATGACCTTGTGGACGGTGCAACAATTCACGGACGCTGCCAATTCATACGGATTGCGTGTGGCCAAAATTCCCGCGCCTCCGCCAGCCGCGCCCGCAGCATCCAATCCGCCTTCGATTGCCAGTGGCTTGAGTTCAATCAACGTGACCATCAGCGGGTTATCGTCGGCTGACGGAGCCGGATTTTTCGATCCGGGCGACACTTACAGTTGCCGCCTGCGAGCGGCGGTCAGCGGCGGAGTTACCGTCAACAGCGTCAGTTACATCAATCCGACGACGATTCAGTTGAATGTTTCGACGGTCAACGCGACATCCGGAGCAAAGACCGTCACCGTCACGAATCCTGACGGCCAAACGGCTGCCGGCATCAATATTCTGACCGTGGGCAATTGCGGCTATACGGTGACGGCGAACAATTCCGCCTTTACGGCTTCCGGCGGGGTTGGAACGATCAGCGTGGAAACAACCGCTGCTTGCGGATGGACAGCAATTAGCAACTCCAACTTCATCACCATTAACTCCGGCGCGGTTGCCAGCGGAACGGGAACCGTCAGTTTCACCGTAGCGCCGACTTCGGGTTTGGCACGCACCGGAACGATCACCGTCGCCGGGCAACTGGTCACCATTTCGCAAGGCGCAGGAAACGGATGCTCTTACACGCTGACGCCATCAACAAAAAACTTCCCTGCCAACGGAGGATCGGGCAACTTCGCCGTCGCCGCGGCTTCGGAATGCGCGTGGACGCCAACGGTCAGCGATTCATACATCAGTGTTCTATTCACCAGCGGCCCTCAGGGAAACGGCACAGTCAATTTCACCGTCGCCGCCAACATCCAGCCAATTCAACGCACCGGAACCATCACAGTTGGTGGACAGACATTCACCGTTACGCAAGACGCCGCACCGTTTGAACTGGCCGTGGACGATGGAAGTTTTGAAACCGCAGCGGGAGTCACAACCGGCGGCACTTCGTATCGAGTCAACCGGCTGACTCCGGCGTTTTATCCGGCAACCATTAACGCGGTTTCGATTTACTTTCCGGACAACGCCAGCGTTCGCGTGGGCGATCAGTATTCGGTCATCGTCGCGTCAAATGCCGATGGCGATTCAAACATTGATGGACTGACGTTTCAGACCACGGCGGCTCAGGTGCAACAAATCGGCGCGTTCAACGTGGTCAATATCTCTCCGCTGACTGTCACATCCGGAGATTTTGTCGTCGGCATCAAGCTGACGCAGGCGGAAAACGTTTTTCCCTTCGCGCTGGACACTACAAAATCCAGAACGCGCTCGTACCGTTCGCTGGACGGCCTGACGTTTGAATTGATTGATTCACTGGGGTCGTTCGGCAATTACGGCATACGCGCGCGGCTGGTGCGCCCGGCCAAACTGATTATCGGCGCAACGTCTTCGTTGGTGACGGAAAGCTGTTTGCCCGCCAACAAAGTCATTGATCCGGGCGAAACCGTGACGGTCAGTCTTTCGCTGGGCAACAATGGCTCCAGCGCTACACAGAATTTGATGGCAATATTGCTCCCTTCCAGCAATGTCATCACCGCCGACCAAACCCGAAGTTATGGCGCGATGATTCCCGGCTCCGCAGCCGTTGCGCGGCAGTTCACCTTCACAGCTAGCGGAGCTTGCGGCGGAAACTTGCCAATCAACCTGAGCTTGAAAGATGGCGATCAGGATTTGGGCGTCGTAACGTTCAACTTCACGCTTGGCGCAATCGGCACAACGACGCAAACGTTCAGCTATGCGGGCGAAGCGACGAAAATTCCTGACGGAGATTCGCGCGGCGTCAGCTTGCCGATTGTCGTCAGCGGATTTCCCAGTACCATCGCCGATTTGAACTTCCGCATTGACGGGACGCAATGTTCTTCCAGCCCTGGCGCGACAGGCGTCGGCGTTGATCACACCTGGGTTGGCGATCTGGTGTTCCGGCTGACTTCCCCCGCAGGCACAACCGTGACAATCATCAGTCGGCCTGGTGGCAGTGGTAATAGCGGCAAAAACTTCTGCCAAACCTTGCTGGATGACGATGCAGCGAATGCGATTTCCATCGGCTCCATTGCTTCCAACGGCCCGCCGCCGCAAGGTCCGCCGTACACTGGCACTCTGAAACCATCGAACGCGCTGTCCACATTCGACGGAGAAAATCCGAACGGCACCTGGACGCTGACAGTCGTGGACGCCTTTATCGGAGACAGCGGCAGCGTGCGCGCGTTTTCATTGCAACTGACGGGGTTCGCTTGTTGCCAGACCAGTTGCCTGAATGTCACCAGCCTGAGCGCAAGCAGCGGCGCTGTCGGCAACCAAGTCACCATCACAGGTTCCGGCTTCACCGGCGTGACTTCCGTCAAATTCGGCGACGTGCCCGCATCGTTCACCGTCAACAGCAACTCGTCCATCACCACAACTGTCCCTGCCGGAGCGCGCACGGCTCCGATTATTCTAAGCAAACCAGGCTGCGTGGATGCACAAACTCTCAATTTCACGGCATTTCCGGCAATTTCGCTGACGCCGTCTCCGTTGACTGCAATTGTCGGAACGCTAAGTCCTGTGACGGTGACGCTAAGTTACCCGCAATCCAACAGCGTGACCGTGCCGCTGACATCCACCAATACTTCGGCGCTGACGATTCCATCGAGCGTTGTGATTCCGGCTGGAGCGGCATCGGCGACGTTTCACCTAAGCGGCGTGGCGGTCGGAGGCCCAGCAACGATTACGGCAACCTTACCTGCCAACCTGGGCGGAGGCAGCGCTTCAATGAGCGTCAACGTAGCCGCGCGCGCTGTCAGTATCGTCAACTCCGCTGGTTCCATCGGACAAACGGTCAGCGTTCCCATCACGCTGGATTCAAAAGGCGACGAAACCGCCATCAATTTCAGCCTGAGTTTTGATACGAAACTGCTGCTCAATCCGCAAACTTCCATCGGCGCAGATTCCATTGGAGCAGACTTCTTTGCTGACGCCACACGTGTGGCTCAAGGCATTCTGGGACTGACCATCACGCAACCTTCCGGAAAGAAATATGACGCCGGGTTACGGCAAATCGCCGTCATCACGTTCAACGTTGCTCCGACGGCTTCAGTCACCACGACCACAGTCAGCTTTGCAGACTTGCCCATTCCCCGTGCGGTTTCCGGCGGAAGCATACCAATTACAGCGCAATTCGTTTCCGGCAGCGTTCGACTTGGGCAAGGCTATGAAGCCGATGTTGCGCCCCGTAACTTTGGGAACAATAACGGCTTCATCACAATCACCGACTGGGTTCAAGTGGGGCGTTTCGTCGCCGGATTGGATACTCCGGCCAATAGCAGTGAATTTCAGCGAGCGGATTGCGCTCCACGCGACACCCTAGGGGACGGACGCCTTACCTTGGCCGATTGGGTGCAAACCGGACGGTACGTTGCGGGTCTGGAAGCCGCGACCGTGGCGGGCGGGCCAATTGCTGCCGTCGCAGGGCTTACGGACAACTGCGGACTGGGGATTGCGAATTGCGGCTTGAAATCAGCAACGCGATCGCCAGAAAAATCCAGCGAACCGGTGTTGATCCCAAATGCTCGCGGCGGTTTGTCAGTTCGACTAAACGCCAACGGAAACGAAAACGCGATGAGCTTCAGTTTGAATTTCGATCCCACCGAATGGCGTTTTGTTTCAGCCAGAACCGGGCGCAGTGCTCGACAGGCAACGCTCATTCTCAATCAGAACGAAACGGCACAAGGCCGCGTGGGAGTCATGCTGGCCCTGCCCGGCGGGCAAAGTTTCCGCCCCGGCGAGGATGAAGTCATCGTTCTGCAATTTGCGCCTCGCCACGGAAGTAAACAGCCACTTCAAGCCGAACTCAGCGATTTCCCTGTCGCTCGCAGCATCGTTGACGCGCGCGCAAATGTGATTCGATAAGCCAAACCTGGGAACGCGCTCTTTTGAAGCTCCCAGGTTTGGGAAAAAGTCATCGCCACAAGAAGCAGCGTTGGCTATAATGCGCCCGCCTCTCGATTGCCCCGCTCTCAGATTTGATTTCCGTTTCCAGCCGCCCCCCACAACACAGGAAGTGTTATGTTTGATCAGAAGTATCGTCTGTTATCTCGCTTGGTTTCCATCACAATTTTGGCTGGCCTGGTGTCCATCTCGTTGCTCAAACCGTTTCAACCAGCTGTCGCCGACACGCTTGCCGCCGGGCTTCGCGGCGAATATTTCGACAATGAAGATTTCACCAACCTGAAACTCACTCGCACCGATGCGACGGTGGATTTCAATTTAGGATTTGCAGCTCCCGATCCGGCCATCAACTCGGAAACCTTTTCCATTCGCTGGACAGGGCAACTCACTGCGCCCGCCACCGGCAATTATGTGTTCGTCACCCAATCGGACGATGGAGTTCGGTTATGGCTGGGCAATCAATTGGTCATTGATAACCTTGCACCGCATCCGCTAACTGAAGACCGCAGCGGTTCCGTGGCATTGACCGGCGGCCAAAGCTACAACTTGCGACTGGAATACTTCGAATTGACTGCCAACGCTGTCATTCGCTTGATGTGGATTCGGCCTGGACAAACTGCGCCTGAAATCATTCCGTCCACCAATCTGGCGACGCCCGTGAATCCGAATCCCGCGCCGACTTTGGCCAGTCTGTCGCCAAGCCTTATCCCCTTAACCACGCAAAACCCAACGCTGACCATCAATGGCAGCAATTTTTTGCAAGGAGTCATCGTCCAGTTCAACAACGCGGCTCGAACAACCAACTTTGTCAGCAGCACACAAGTGACGACGACTTTGACACCCAACGATCTGGCCTTTGCCACGCAATTCAAAATCACAGCAGTCAATCCCCTGCCCGGCGGAGGCACGTCAAATCCCTTGACGCTGACGATCAGCGGAGGCTTTGAAGCTGACGTGGCTCCGCGCCCAAATGGAAGCAATAACGGCACAATCACCATCGCCGATTGGACTCAGCTTGGGCGATTCGCTTCAGGGTTGGACGTGGTGACTGCTGGCAACGAATATCAACGAGCCGATTGCGCTCCGCGCGCAACGTTGGGCGACGGAAGAATTACGCTGACCGATTGGGTGCAAGCCGGGCGTTACGCCGCCGCGCTCGATCCAGCAACCGGCGCAGGCGGCCCCGTCGCGCCCGCCATGAACCTGGAACAGCCTTCGGAACCGGGAGTTGGGAACTGGGAGTTGGGAGTTGGGAGCTGGGAGTTGGGAGCTAGAAACCAGGAGTTTGGAGTTGGCTTTTTGCCAATCATCGCCCACCGACTACCGTTCACCGATCATCAAATAACGATTTACGCCAAAGCCTTATCGCCAAACTCAGTCGGCATTTTCTGCGAAGGCAGCGGGATCGAAAACGCTTTGGGGTTTAGTCTTCAATTCGATGCGGAACGATGGGAATTTCTTTCTGTTTCGACTGGCAACGTTCCAAACGCGATGTCTTATGTGAACGCCAATCCGGTTTCTTACGGACGCGTCGGTCTGGTGTTGGCGCTGCCTCCCAACCATCACTTTGAAGCCGGAAACCGACAGATCGCAGTTTTGACATTCCGAACCCGCTTGGGCAACATCGCGCCTTCTTATTCTCCCTTGGAAATTGAATTTGCAGATCAGCCGATCGCGCGTGAGATCGTGAATGACAAAGCAGAAAGCTTGCGAGCGGATTTTGCGCCCAGCTCTCAACAGCCAGTCAATACACGATTGGCGGTCGCACAACCCCGAAGGCGATAACTGATGGCCACTGAAACCCAAACCGAGACTCCCGCGAACGAATCCAATCAGACACAGAACAACACCAGCGACCGTTATTTCCTAGAAGGGCCAAAATCCCGTGGCTCTGAAACGATGATGGTGTTCCGCATCCTCGCCGAATTCATTCGCGGGTTTCGCCATCTGCATTTCGTCGGCCCGTGCGTGACCGTATTCGGTTCGGCGCGGTTCAAAGAAGATCATCCTTATTACCAACTGGCGCGCGAAGTCGGCGCGGCATTGTCCAAGTTGGGATTTACAGTCCTGACCGGAGGCGGCCCGGGAATTATGGAAGCCGCCAATCGAGGCGCGTGGGAAGCCAAAGGCACTTCCATCGGCTGCAACATCACGCTTCCGTTCGAGCAAAAACCCAATCCGTATTTGGACAAGATGATTCAGTTTCGCTACTTCTTCATCCGCAAAGTGATGCTGATCAAATATTCGTACGCCTTCATCGTCTTGCCCGGCGGAGTCGGCACGATGGATGAATTGTTTGAAGCCTTGACACTGATTCAAACCCACAAGATCAAAGACTTCCCGATCGTGTTGATGGGAAAAGAGTATTACTACGAACTGTATGATTTTTTAGAGGAGATGGTCCGGCAAAAAACCATCAGCCCGGAAGACTTGAGATTCCTGATGCTGACCGATTCAGTGGAAGAAGCGATGGCTCACATTGAACAACATGCCGTGCAGAAATTTGCCCTCAAACGTCTGCCCAAACCGATTCGAATGCTGGGCGAGAAATGATTTGTGAGGCAAACAGAACTAGGATTCCGTTTGCTCCGCTTCAAGGTGGGATGGCCAGGCCAATTTCACCAGCAGCCACATCACACCGGAAATCACCAGCGTGTACACCAGGTGATAAAACAGTCCGATCGGCAGGAAGCCAAAGACCAGCGGCGTAGCGGAATTCCAAAACCAGAAGTCTTGATGCAACAAGTAAAGCACGACGATCAGAAGTATCAGCAACAGTTGTTTCATTTTGTTTTTCGGATCAGCCGACGGGATGCCGTCGGTTCAACATAATCAATTTCCGAATGCTTGCTCAGCGCGTTGATCGCAGCGTCGGATTTCGAAAGCTCTACTTCCAAAATATAAAGCTGCGATAACTCCTCATCGGTTTCGTCCGGAAACGTTTGTGTGACGGATTGAATGCCGGGAGTTTCTGCCAGCAACTTGTCCAGCTTCCCTTTTTTGACTCCGGCAGCCAATTTTAGATTCAACTTGATAGGTTCGGTCGCCGCCATAAATTCGTTACCGAAGAAGATTATTTGCTGGCAGAAAGAAAGGGGGAAAAAGCGTTCTCTGCTATTTCTATCCACATCTTTCTGCCAGCGTTTTGCGAATTGGTTTTTAGGATAGCGCCGCCAACACATTCAGTAAACCGGCGCCAAATTCGTTAGTGGTTTTCTTGCCTTTCATCACAGCCAGCTTGGTTGCGGTAGCCTTGAGCTTGTCTCCAACCTGTTTGGCAGTGAAGCCCGGATTTTTGGCAAAGACCAAGGCAGCGGCAGCCGTAACGTGCGGCGTCGCCATCGAAGTCCCGCTCCAGCTTGCGTAATTGGTTTCGTCGGCTTTGCGCGTCAGCGAAGGTTGAAGCGGCAAGGTCGAAAGAATCTGATGTCCGGGCGCTGCAATGTCTATGTGGCTACCCGTGTTGGAAAACGATGCCCGCACATTGGCTTTGGTCGTCGCGCCAACAGCGAAAACGCCCGCAAAGCCTCCCGGATATTCTTTCGGATTGCCGTCTTCGAATTCATTGCCCATCGCAGCGACAACCAGAGTGCCGGAATTCATCAACCGATTCAGCAACATTTCTTCCGTGCGATCGCGGAATGTGCCGCCGATGCTCAAATTGACGACGTGAACGCGGGCTTGTCGGGCGGCGTTCAAAGCTCGCTGGTACATGACCGGGTCCACATAAATTTCGCCGTCTCTGGGATCAGGCGTGTCGCCAAAGATTTTCCAGATCATCAAATTGGGTTTGCAGATGCCCGCAATGCCAATTCGGTTATTGATTTGCGCCGCGATGATTCCGGCAACGTGAGTTCCGTGGCCGATGATGTCCGTCGAACCCGCTCCGTCGTGAACGTACGAAGCGACAATGTTTTTCAGTTCAGGATGTGTCGTGTCAATGCCAGTGTCCAACACAGCGACATTGACTTGAGCGGCGTTGGGCAGCGCATCCAGAGCAGTCCAGCCAATGGCTTTCAATCCCCATTGCTGAGCAAGGAATTCGTCGGAAGTGGCCATCTTCGCCGTCGCCGCGTTCATCCAGCGCGCCGGAAAGCGATGCGCGTATTCGATGCCCGGCGTGTTGTTGAGCTCTTTTTCAATCTTTTTCAAATCCGCGTGCTTGGCCAGACGAAGCACGTTCAGTCCTTTTAAGTCATCTTCTTCAGAATCGCGGACGCTCAAGGCGAACGATGCGGCTGTGGAAGCGGGCGCAACTCCCAAAGGGCGTCCGGAGGTCATTCGTGAAAAGACCGGAACAACTTCACGCAGCAATCCATTTTGGCGCAAGAAATCGAATGGGCTTTCAACGGCTTCCGGTAACCGGAATGATGAAACGGAAGCAACGCTCGCTTCGCCGACATCTGGGACATTGTTGACGACGTCCGGTTTGCAGCGCACGACAAGCGTCCCGGGCATGAATTCTTTTCGGTCTTCTTTTGCGTGAGTTCGAGCGGGAATGTGCGCGAATTTGGTGGACGATTTGGTTTTAGCTTTTTTGCTTGGCATGGATTTTCTCCTCTTCGGCATTCGCCGAGTTTGAAATTTAGTTGGCTGTTTTTATGGGGGAAAAGATCGGAAGCTGAGAACGGCACGGACTATCACACAAGAGTTTTAATAAAGGCAACAACTTTCTGTTGTCTTTGCAATTCTCGCCGGACTATTCGATTGACTAACCCGGTTGAAGGCTCTAAACATGAGCCATCGTTGTTTCAATTAAATCCACGCGCATCCTGAAGACGAGCAGTATCAACAAACCCTATGCCTGAAGAGACTCTTAAGCACAAAGACGTGCTGGCTGCAATTGAAAGCATCGGCGCCATCGCCGATCTGACATCTCAGCACGACGGCCATTACGATTACGAACTCGACCTGGAAGTAATCGTGTATGGACGCACCTACAACGGCAAAAAAGTCGGCCCGTATGTTCGCTTGCTGACCTATATGCCGGGCGAAGAAATCGTCCGCGAAGGCGAATGGGGTGGAAATTCGTTTTTCATTGTTGTCAGTGGCACCGCTGATGTTCTGTTTGATAATGGCCAAAACAAAGTCGCCGAAATTCCAGCCGGAGTCCAATTCGGCGAAATGTCCGTGCTGGCCGGAGTGCAAAGGTCTGCCACTATCCGCGCGCCTAAAGACAAGTCGGTGCAGGTGCTGGAAATCCAGCGGCCTGCGCTTCGGTTATTACGCAAACTTCCCAAGTTCGGCGAAGTCCTGGATTCGACCTATCGCCGCAACGGACGTGCAACCACCATCCAGGACATCGCCGCCGCAACCCAACTCAGCAAAGAAGCCGTCAGCCAGCTCGAAGCCATTTCGCAATTCAAAGTTTTCGGCAAAAACCACGTGCTGTTTCGCGCGGGCGATCCGATGAAGAATCTGTTCGTTCTGAAATCCGGCTGGGCA